>Ga0315274_10002225_pt1 | contig 29438 bp, 35 predicted proteins | sample YL17G02_20_MG_FD_203700 | JGI IMG/M metagenome (GOLD analysis project Ga0315274, IMG submission 203700) | Sediment microbial communities from Yellowstone Lake, YNP, Wyoming, USA - YL17G02_20 | ecosystem: Environmental > Aquatic > Freshwater > Lake > Sediment | place: USA: Wyoming | collected...
GCTTATCTTACCGAATCGGTCTTTGATGATATTCGTCAATTGTTGAATGGGATTTGGTACTGGGGCGAAAAAGAGGGTGATAAAATTACTTATCTTCTCAGGAATATATCTCTTCTCACCAGCAAGCCAGGCAGTATGGACGGCATCGCGTGGCGGTTTAAATTCAAGTTCAACAACCTTCCGCATGTTTTGATGCAGAAAGCACTCGCTATAAATCTGTAGGAAAATGAATGTGAGGATTAATTCGGATTCAGTTTTTGATTTTAAATATTCTGCTCGATGTCGTTCAAATTCTTGCCTATAGATTATGGCATCAATTTCAGTCTCGGCTTTGACGTGATCCGAGATGCCAATAGTTTCATGCAAATTAATACGTAAATCCATAATTATAAGTTTTTAGAATTTGCTCTTTTGAGGAATTGTGTAATATCAACCTTGCGATATCTTCGATCTTTTCTTGAACCAAAACGCATCGCCCTAAGAATACCCCGATTGTCCCACTTACGCAGGGTGTTGGAATGACAGTTTAAAACCTCGCAGGCCTGCCGGAGGGTTAATATATTCGGCAATTCATCTAAATTCGGCTGTTGCTTTTTCATAAAATATGACTTAACATAAGTTTACACTACCATTTCATTAATGTAAAGCTATGCCTAAGCGAAAAAGCAAAGTTAAAAAGCCAACGGACAGCCGAGGAAGAGTCGGCAGCGGCTTTTTTAGTTACCGCAAATCTTCTTACCAGAAGAACTTGGACAACTTACAACTCCTCTTTTCATACTCGGAATTTCAGAAGTATGTGTCGGATGCGCGCGAATATTTAGAAATACCACAAGAAGGCCTTCAAGAAAACACCGGAAAAATCAAAGAGTGGCACGACCGTATGATTGAAAAATCAGACAAGATGATGAATTTATCTTCATTTATCGAACAAGAAAAACGAATTAAGGATCTGACGAAGCGAAAAGAAATCGGCCTGGTGATGGTCGAAAAACAATTAGCCCTCCACTACCATAAGGTGCCAATAAATTATCTTACCAATACATCTCAGTTTTTAACCGATAAATTCAACCTGCCAGAGCATTACGCCGATAGCATCAGAGCATTTATCATTTCAAACCGTATTGAAGTGCCTACCGACAATTTTGCGATTGGGTTTTCAAATCCTGAATCATTGGATCGGATGAGACATTTAGAAATTAATGTCTACTCGGAACTGACCGATGATGATCTCAAAGAAATTAAGCGACGCATTAAAAATTGGATTGGGAAACCACTGTCCAGCTTTCAAGCGCTTAAAAACATCGATAAGAAACTGGAAATCGAGCAGTGGTTTGAAAATAAGATTAAGCAAGATATCGCTACTGGGGAGTCATATATAATGCATGCAAAAGAAATCGCTCAAAACTTACTTGGAAGCAAAAGGAAACATAAGCGGGTTTACGAAACCGTCCGGCAAATGAGGGGCTTAAGAAAACGGAGATTCGGGAAACAGTCGGGGTAGTCTTTCCAGAAATTTAATTTACACGTCTGCTTTAATGGAAGCATAACCAAAAGGTTATGCTTCTTCTTTTTTGAAGCAGGTCGAGCAAACAATTTAATAAATAAAACATATGAACAAAATCGATAAAGAAAAACTAAATATCACCTACGTTCCGGTTTCAGAATTGAAGCCAGCACCATATAACCCTAGGAAGTGGTCAAAAGAACAAACGGCGGATCTAAAAGAAAGCATCAAGCGATATGGATTGGTCGATCCACTACTGGTCAACTCTGCCCCCGACCGCAAGGGTATAGTCATTGGCGGTCATTTCCGATTAGCGGTTATTAAAGAACTTGGAATAAAAGAAGTCCCAGTTGTTTATATCAACATTCCCAACATTGAAAAAGAAAAAGAGCTGAATATCCGGTTGAACAAAAATACCGGATCATTCGACTGGGACCTGCTTGCTGACTTTGATGAGACATTTCTGAAAGACATTGGTTTTTCGAGCGAGGAGTTGGATGAGATATTCGGCATAGAAGACAATCCGGAGATTTTTGATCTTGAAAAAGAGCTGAGTAAGCTCGACATTAAAAAAATTCAGATAAAGAAAGGCGACGTCTTGCAATTGGGCGAGCATCGACTCATGTGTGGCGATTCAACAATAGAAGCTGATGTCTTGAAGCTCATGAACGGCGAAAAGGCAGATATGTCTTTTACCGATCCCCCCTATATCCTCGACTACCTTAAAGGCAAGACGAAGCAGAAGGACGGCGTAACGGTTGGATTCGGCACGAAGAAGAATCGCCGATATTTGGAAACGGAAACTCTGCCCGACAATTTCTCTGACCTCTGGATGGCAAACGTCGCCAAGGTGCAGAAGCCGGACTTCTCCATCATTATTTTTGAGCACCCAAAAAATCTGCGAACGATTTGGAATGCCCTGGAAAAACACTGGCGATATCGGAACACTATTACGTGGCATGTCCCAAATCGTGTCCAAGGTTTCTCGGCTAAGTATAAGTTCTTCAATAAGCAGGACATCGCCCTTGTGGGTACTTCGGGTGAAAGAGAGTTAAATCTTGCCCCTGAATCAAACGAGTTGTTTCAGAATGAGTACGAAAATGCCATCTATGCAACTTCCGGGAAGCCGCATTGGGAAGGTTATGAAAAAGGAAAAAAGATTTGTCCAACCGATTTCGTTGATCATGTTGCGGCAGATCAAAAAAGCTCGGGCCAAGGGATTATCTTTGGAACCAAACCGTTGGAATTACTGATTCCATACATTAAAGTTCTGACTAAACGAAGCGATCTCATTATTGAACCATTTGGTGGTTCAGGCAGTACTTTGATTGCGGCGGAGAAAATGAAACGCTGTTGCTATCTAATGGAAAAATCTCCCGTATACGCAGAAGTTATACGCAACCGATGGGAAAAATTAACCGGCCTCAAAGCCAAATATCTATGAAAAAAGACAGAATAAAAGATTCATTCATTGAGCAGATTCGGAAGATTCCCATAATACAAGTTGCCTGCGAAAAGGTTGGCGTCGCGCGTTCTTCTGTTTACCGCTGGAGAGATGAAGACGAAGAATTTCGCAAAGAACTCGAAGAGGCTTTAGCCGAAGGCGAAACACTAATCAATGAAATGAGCGAATCACAACTTATTTCCCTAATTCGAGATAAAAGTTGGCAAGCAATATCCTTTTGGCTCCGCAAACGCAGTCCGAAATTTAAAGATCGCGTTGAGGTCACTGGCAGTATTGAATCTCCGAAAAACGAACTAACACCAGAACAACAAACGATCGTATCCGAGGCTTTACGTCTCGCATCCCTTACGGTCGATGAGGGAGTTAAAGAAATTAATCAAAATAACCAAGACAACAATGATCAGTCTCTTACCCCAAAATCTGGCGGATCAGATGTTCAAGAATCGTAGCATCCGTACCGCCATAGTGCGAGAAAGCCACTATATGTTTTTTAACTTCTATTTCTCGCGTTATGTTAAATATCCGACCGCCCCGTTCCACCGTGAGTTCTTCCGTTTGACTGAAAACGATAATCTAAAAAAGATATTCATTGTGAGTTTCAGGGGATCAGCCAAGTCCTCGATATTTTCAATGTCATATCCTCTTTGGGCAATACTTGGTAGACCTCAGAAAAAGTTTGTTCTCATTGTTTGCCAAACAATACCGCAGGCAAAACAGCATATGATGAATTTGAGGCATGAGTTGGAAGGCAATGATCTGTTAAAAAATGATCTGGGGCCTTTTAGGGAAGAGAATACTGAATGGGGAATCTCTTCATTGGTGTTTTCCAACTCAAACGCCAGAATCACCAGTGTCTCCTTGGGGCAAAGTATCCGCAGTTCAATACACAGCGAAAACAGACCCGATTTAATTATTGCCGATGATTTGGAAGATATGGCATCTGTAAAAACAAGGGAAAGCCGGCAGGCAACTTACCAGTGGTTTACCGGCGAGGCTATTCCAGCTGGCGACAGAAACACAAAAATTGTTGCCATAGGCAACTTGCTCCACGAAGACTCTTTGCTTATGCGATTAAAACAAGACATCGACGAAAACAGGACAGATGGTATTTTCAGATTCTATCCCTTGGTTAACGAAAATAATCAGGTGCTGTGGCCGGGCAAATATCCGACAGAAAAAGACATTGAGGAGGAAAAACGAAAAATCGGGAATGAAATTGCCTGGCAGAGAGAATTTTTGCTTAAAATAATTCCGGAAGATGATCAGGTGATTCGCCGTGAATGGATTTGTTATTACGAAGAACTACCCTCGATAAACCAGGATGATTATCAATACACCTGGGCCGGAATGGATTTGGCTATATCTGAAAAATCTACGGCAGACTATACAGCTATTGTGGCGGCTCAGGTTCACGGCCAAAGGAGAAAAAGAAAGATATATATTCTGTCTAATCCGGTGAACAAAAGAATGATGTTTCCTGACTTGGTTGATTTTTGCAGAAACTACCTCAGGAATTTCCTGCACGGAGGCAAGCTTATCATAGAAAACGTGGCTTTCCAGGCTTCTTTGGCCCAGTTACTTCACCACGAAGGCAGATATGTTGAAGGAGCATCGGTAAAAGGAGATAAAAGATCGAGATTGGCCTTTACCTCTCCTCTTATTCAAAATGGAACCATATTGTTTCCTAAAAAAGGAGCCGAAGAATTAATCCAGCAATTAGTGGGTTTTGGAGTTGAAAAGCACGATGACTTGGTAGATGCTTTTACTATTTTAATTCACAAATTTTCAGAAGATGACGACAAACCAAGGCCGAATGTATGGTTTGGGACAAGACACGGCTTTGAACCATCTATTAAATATGATGATGAGTGGGAGGACGAGAATGAGGATAAAAGAGTAGATGAGATAAAAAATGAAAAAGAGAATGAATCTGCTGAAAAAATCAAGAAAAGGAAAGAAATATGCACAAAAGAATCTGGACCAATAACATATACTTGGAAGCCGTCAGTTTTTGAGGACGACGGTTCTGATTTTGAGATAGACAGCAGAAAATTATTCGGGTTTAGAAAATAGTTTACTGGCACTGAGGGCTTAAAATCCGAAACGGATAAGCTGCCAACAAGTCTTCAAGAGAATCAAACGCTTTCAGATAACTTTGGCTTAAACTTTTCCAGCCATCGCAAGATTCGAGGTAATAATACTTGGAGGTGGCGTATGAAGATGTGTAGTATTTCCCAGTTGTTTGAATTGTAGTTTGATTTGAAGGCGTCGCTGTAGAAGCAGTGTTTCCATTGCAAGTATTTGGCGACCACAATCCCAACTGATTTTCTCTGGCATACTTTTCAGCTGCTTTAAATTCTGTTTGATATTTGTACGGCGTATCGTACGTGTACTCGTGAGCATAGCCCTGCTCGATCATATATTTGTTATAAAACAAACCGTCTTCGCGATAGATATATGCGAGTCGACGACCATATTTATCAAGTTCGCCTTGGGTTGGATCGGTTTCAATACGAACCTTTTGACCCGATAAAAGTTCTTTGGCCTTATTAGACGCTTCTTTACCGAAACATTGGACTGGTTTTCTTGGATCAACTGTTTCTGGGGTATCCATGCCAATGAGCCTAAAAGTTTCTTCTTTGCCATTGTAATTTATCTTAATAGTATCTCCATCAACGATTCCTGCGACCGAATATAAGTCTGTCGCCGGAGGTTCTGTCTTAGTTGGTACCTGAGGCTGATCAGGCTGCTTGGTTTCAGCCTGTTGCGTGGTTTGATTATTTACTTCTTTTTCAGTATTTGTTTGATCAGTAGCTTCTTGAACTGCTTCTGTTTTTTGTTGCTCGTTATTGTTTGCTACCGCAGGTGTATCCGTTTTCTTTTCTACTGGTGGTGCGAAGATGCCTATGCCGATAAAGGAAATAATAATCGCTCCAGTAAATACCAGGGCTATGGTTTTTCTTTTTGGGGCTACTTTTGCGACTCTCTTAAAAATTGCAGGTTTAACTAACCCAACAATTAAGGCGATAATCGAAATAAATAATGTGATGAAGAATATATTTGCCATATTTTTAAATAAAAAACCAGCTGTTAAGTAGCTGGCGAAGGGATACACAGAAACACTGAACCCCGCGCCAGCTAGACCTTGCGGTCCCATACCGGTTTCCCGATATGACCCAACGAAGAGTTGCTGAACGCGGGGTTCAGTGTCTTCGTTGGGATTCCCGTACCATATCCGAAAGAAAACTCTCGGGGTTAGGTACCTGGCCTTCCGGCCAGTAATATTCAATTGTTAATTATATTTTATCAGAAAATCCTGATGATTTAAAGGACTCTGCCTGTACCTTAACTTAACAAGGGAGAATTGCGAAGCTTTAGTTACCAACAGTTTACCTACTTGGGACGCTCTGGACTCCTTCGGAGGGTTGCGTCATCCCTTGTAGTATATGAAAAACTCAACACTACAGGTGGGTTTGGGCGAGAATCAGAGGCAAGTCCAAACACCTCCTAAAATCAAGTACTGTCTCTACGCAAGAAAATCAACGGAGTCAGAGGAGCGGCAAGTCCTCTCTATTGATAGCCAGATCAAAGAGATGCTTCAACTGGCTGAACGAGAGAATTTAGAGATTGTAACAATGAAGCGAGAATCCCATTCGGCCAAAGAAACCGGCCAACGACCAATCTTCAATGAGATTGTTGAGGAGATAAAATTGGGAAAGTTTAATGGGATTCTGACATGGGCGCCGGATCGTATCAGTAGGAACGCTGGCGACCTTGGTAAAATCGTGGACTTGATGGATGCAGGCGCTCTTTTGGAGATAAGAACATTCGGACAAAGATTCAGTAACAATCCAAATGAAAAATTCCTGCTGATGATTTTAGGATCGCAAGCCAAGCTTGAAAATGATAACCGAGGAATCAATGTTAAACGAGGACTCAGGACAAGAGTGGAGATGGGCTTGTGGCCGGGAGTAGCACCGCTTGGATATCTGAATCAAAAGCATATGGATAAGAAATGCCAGGTTATTATTGATCCGCAAAGAGCGCCGGTAATTAAAAAGATGTTTGAAAAGGTGGCGTTTGAACATTACTCGGGCAGAAAAATATATAACTGGCTTAGACATGAACTGAATTTCTACACACGAGGCAATAAACCGCTAACATTGAGTGGAGTTTATCGCATACTGGATAATCCATTCTATTATGGGGTGTTTGAACATCCGAGAGAAAGCGGAAATTGGTATACCGGCAAACATGAGCCGATTATCAACCAAGAATTATTTGAAAAAGCAAAAGTTCAACTGAAACGAGATCAGATTGTCAGAGAAAACCATGAATTCTCCTTCACAAAACTATTCACCTGCGGTTACTGCGGATCAGGCATATCGGCAGAGGAAAAATATAAACAGCTCAAAGACGGCACGCATGCGAGATATGTCTACTACTCTTGCACAAGGGCGAGAGATAGAAACTGCAAGAATAAATATATTCGCGAGGAGGAATTGATTACCGAATTATTAAAAATATTAGACAAAGTGAATATCAATGAACTTGGTATGAGGCAAAAACTTGAAGACGAAATTGCCAGGTTCAACATCTTCCAGAGATCGGTATTGGGTAGCACTGATAAGGTAAAAAACAGAGAAGATATGGATATACGAAATTACGCCAAGTATATTTTGAAAGAGGGATCGGTATCAGAGAAGCGAGAACTGCTTGGGAATCTAAGATCAAGAATAGTTTATAAAGACAAAACACTGACACTACTGGCCGAATAAAAACAAAAACAGCGACGAGTTTGACTATTATTGTTTGAGGGTATACTATATCAATATAGATTGATGTAGTATGAAACCTAAATGTTGTATAAATAATCAAACATTAAAAGAAGTCAGTCAGACGGCTGACCTTTTAAAGATTATCGCTGAGGAGAACCGACTCAAGATTCTTTGCACCCTCAAGGCCGGTGAGCGGTGTGTTTGCGATATCTGGCAAGACTTGGATATCCCCCAAAATCTCGCTTCGCACCATCTCAAGGTACTTAAAGACGCAGGGCTGATAGATTCCCGCAAGGAAGGCCTTAAGATGATCTACTGGATCAAGAAAAAAGAAATGGGTAAATTCAATTCATTATTAAATAATTTTTTACAAACTTATGGAGAATAAAACAATGAGTATTCAAGTTTTAGGATCCGGTTGCCCAACCTGCAAAAAACTTTTTGAGATAACCAAGCAAGCCGTGGCGGAGCTTAACATCGATCAGGAAGTGGAGTATATCACGGATGTCCAAAAAATCGTTGAAATGGGCGTAATGTCCAGCCCTGTTTTGGCTATAAACGGAAAACCGATTTTGACTGGCTCTGTGCCTGATATAGAAAAGATAAAAGAAACTATTAAAAAATTAGCTTAATTAATTTATAAAATGAGCAATGCTTTAATTTTCATTTCATTTTCCGTTTTTACCAGCTTGGTTTCTTTTCTTTTGGACAGACAAAAGACAATTTCGGGTTTTAAAAAGGGCTTTAAGATGTTTAAAAATATTGTCGTTCCTTTTTTGAACATTTTAATTTTGGTCAGTTTATTGTTGTTTATCGTTCCGCCGCAAATGATCGTTAAATATTTGGGCGCTGGTTCGGGTGCGATTGGTTTCGCTATCGCCGCTGTTGTTGGTTCAATTACGCTTATCCCCGGTTTTATTTCTTACCCTATTGCTTCAGGGCTTTTGAAACAAGGCGCTTCATATGCGACAGTAGCAGTTTTTATGACAACTTTAATGATGGTCGGCGTGGTTACTTTGCCGTTAGAGATAAAATATTTCGGTAAAAGAGTGGCAATTTTGCGAAATTTATTGAATCTTTTCGTAGCTATAATTATCGGACTTTTAATCGGAATTATTTTATGATCAAAAAACATTTTGAAAAAATTAAACCGTATATTTGGCTAGCCAGCTTTGTCATTTTTTCTGTTGGCTCATTTTGGTTTGGTTTTGACCCGGGCAGAACAATTTATCAAAGTTTTACCAAATCGTTTATTGAAATGATTACTTTTATTCCGTTCCTGTTTATTATCGTTGGCCTCTTTGATGTCTGGTTCCCCAAAGAAAAAATAGAAAAGCATATCGGCAAAGATTCCGGCATCAAAGGAATTTTAATGGTTGTTATTTTGGCCATGCTTCAGGCAGGGCCATTATACGGCGCTTTTCCGGTCGCTTATATTCTTTATAAAAAGGGTGCCAGCATTAAAAATATTTTCATATATCTGGGAGCGTTTTCCACGCTCAAGATTCCCATGCTTGGCATTGAAATCGGCTATTTGGGTTTAAAATTCACTCTAGCGAGAACTTTGGTTGCCCTGCCCTTATTTATAGCAGTCGGTTATTTTATGGAATGGTATTTGAAAAATAAAAATTTTAAAATAAACGATGTTTAAAAAATTTTCTTAATAATTTCTTAACATTAGAATCATAATAAGAAAACATGGAATTGGTAAGCTGTATAGTAGGATGTGGATAACCTATATACAGTTATCAAATGGTCGGCGCATTCATTAGCATTAGCAATCTTAATAGAAATGAAATTATGAACAAAAAAATATCGATCGGTTTGGGGATTTTTGCTTTGACTCTTATGCTTGGTATCGGAGTGTCTTCGGTCATGGCCGCCGATACTTCGTCAAGTTCAGCTCCTTTCATTAGCCGATGCGGACAATCAATCCAAAAAGGATATGGGGTGATGTCCGATGCGGTCACCAAACTTTTGGGAATGAGCCAAGAACAAATTCAAACCGAGCGTGAAGCCGGCAAGAGCATTGTGGAAATTGCCCAAGAAAAAAATATCAACGAACAGACGCTGATCGGCAGTATGTTAGAAGCAAGAAAGCAAAATCTGCAGGAAGCCGTAAGTAACGGCTATCTGACCCAAAAACAAGCAGATGAAAGGTTGGAGTGGATGAATGAAAGGATTAAAGGGCAGGCAGAAAATGGTGGCGGACGCTTCGGTCATGGAGGCTGTGGTGGCGGATGTCATCAATAAAGAAAACGTTGCCAGAGAAGGCGGGTTTATCCATCCGCCTTCTCTACCCGATAAATAAATTTGTGGAAAGTAAAATAAAAATTTATGTCAATTTCATTATTTTTTGAATACGCGCTAAAAGAACTAACCAGAAGAAAAAGCCGGGCATTATTATCAATACTTGGCATTATGTTTTCCGTGGCGCTTCTGGTCGGCGTTTTGGCGATATCGCAGAGCGTGGAGCAAAGCGCCATGCAGCCGATGAAATCGGCGGGGGCTGATATGCTCGTGCAATTGCATGGCGAACCGTGCGCTTTTAATACCGTAAAACTTCCGTCTAATTTAAACCCATTGCCGGCCGAGGCTTTTGATAGTTTAGGTAGTAATGGAGATGTTTCCACAATGGCAGGTGTGCTGGAATTTTTGTCATTTAAAGATGGCCACCCAACCATCATTACCGGCTTGAACCCGGATATTACTAACATCGGTCCGATTAAACCAAACTATAACAAGGGTGAGTGTTGCGAAATAATTGAGGGGCGATATTTGCAAAACACTGATATATATACCGCCGTGGTAGATAAAGAATTCGCGGCATCCGAAGGTTTAAAGGTGGGATCAAAAATTGATATAGGCGGAAAAGATTTTGAAGTCGTGGGCGTTATTAACACTGGACGAACCGCCAGAATAGCGGGAGCTCAAGTTTTCATTCCTATTAACACCGCCCAGCAGATTGTGAATAAGGGCAATATTTACACAACAGTATTTCTTAAATTATCAAGCCAAGCCGATCCCGGGGCTATAGAGAAAAAGATTAAATCCGCCGCAGGCGAAGATGTTACGATTACCACCAGCGCTGATTTTCTGGCGACAGTCGCCGGAATGTCGGCCATGACAAAAACAATGGCTGCCGGTATATCGCTAATAGTTATTATCCTCGTAACATTATTTGTCATAAAATCTTCCTTGGCGTCTGTTTATGAAAGGAAAGGAGAAATAGGCGTGATGAAAGCTGTCGGCTGGCGGGACAGAGATGTTATAAAACTGATTACTATTGAAAATATAATCCAGTCCTTAATCGGGGGTATTATCGGTTGCTTTATAGCTTACATAATCACCTATCTATTTGTAATGAATTCTAACTTTGCCATCCCTGAAGCGATTACCTCCTATCCCGCCTGCGCGGCATCCACCTTGTCCACTGATTTAACGGTAACTGTCGTATTTTCTCCATATCTAATTTTAATCGGCATATCAGTGGCGGTGATTTTGGGAATTCTCGCTGGATACGCTGGATCAAAAAGAATTTCATCACTGCTTCCTAATGAAGCATTGAGACAGCTTTAAAAAAATAAAGGAAAAAATATGATAAATATTCATAACATTACAAAAACATACGGCGACAAAGGCATTGTAAAGGTTAAAGCGTTGGAAGATGTAAGTTTTAATATCGAAAATGGAGAAATGATTGCTTTAATGGGCGCATCCGGCAGCGGAAAATCCACTCTCTTAAGTTTAATTGGCGGTCTTGATAAATGCGATTCTGGCTCCATTTCCGTTGACGAAGAAAATATTTCGGCATTAAACGCGGAAAAACTCGCGGATTTTAGGCGAGATGACGTAGGGTTTGTATTCCAGCAATTTCATCTTATTCCGACACTTTCTGTTGTGGAAAACATTATATTGCCGTTGCTTCCGTCGGGAATAAAAAAGGCCGAATGTTACTCTGTTGCGAGAGAAGCTCTTGAAAAAGTCGGCTTAGGTGACAGGGAAAAACATCTGCCGGGAGAATTGAGCGGAGGCGAACAACAAAGAGTAGCTATCGCCAGAGCGCTTGTTAATAAACCAAAAATAATTTTAGCTGACGAGCCGACGGGTGATTTGGATTCAAAAACAGGTGAAAAAATACTGGAGCTGCTTCAGTCCTTAAATCAAAAAGAAAAAGTAACAATTATTATTGCTACTCATGACGACAAAATTGCCAAAAAAGCAAAACGCAAAATTGTCTTAGAGGACGGCAAAGTGATTGAAGATATAAAATTATAAAATAATCAATATGACTCAAAAAAAATTGTTCGTTTTAACTATATTGGGAATTTTGTTTACGGCTTGTATTTTTGGCGCGTGGTTTTTTCTTGGTGACCAAAGACCCTCTGGCGAAATTAAGAAAGACATAAGCGGCAACGAAAGCTCACTGACCGCAAATGAGCCGGAAGTTGAACAAAAATCTTCCGCGACCACCACGACTATACCCGCAGATAAAGTCGTTATAAAAGCATATTTAAATTTAAGTGGCTGCGGAGAAGAAGTAATCAATTTATTAAATGGCTTGGTAAAAGAATATCAGGGCAAGGTATCTGTAGAATATATAGATTTTAGCACAAGGGAAGGAGCTAATCGTATGGCAGAAGACGGTTTGAATTGTCAGGGGCTTATTATAAACGGCAAGCAAACATATACCATTATTGATAAAAACGGCGCACAAAAAGATGTAAAATTTTCCCATCCATTAAATTCGCAATACACGGCCGATGATTTAAAAACCGTGATAAAATTATTATTAGGAAAATAGAATAGATAACACGACATTAAAATATGGCCATTAAACAAAAAAATCAAAACGCGATTGAGGTTACCAACCTTAGCAAACAATTTAGTGATTTAACAGCCGTTGATAATATCTCTTTTGAAGTAAAAAAAGGTGAAATCTTTGGTTTTTTGGGTCCTAATGGCGCGGGAAAGACCACTACTATAAGGGTCTTGACTGGCATCTTAAAGCCTGATAAGGGAACAGCGTTAGTTGCCGGTCATGATGTTTTGAAAAATCCGTTAGAGGTTAAGCAATGCCTCGGAGTGGTTCCAGAAGTTTCCAATGCTTATGTAGACCTTACGGCTTGGGAGAACTTAATGCTGATGGGCGAGTTGTACGGAGTGCCTAAAAAAGAGCGAGAAGAGAATGCTGTTAAGCTTTTGAAGGATTTTGGATTGTATGACGTGCGGGAGAAGCTTGCCAAAGGATTCTCAAAAGGAATGAAGCAAAAACTTCTTTTATGTATGGCGCTGATTAATAATCCTGAAATACTTTTCCTCGATGAGCCTACCTCTGGCCTTGATATTGAAAGTGCAAGGTTGATGCGAGAGAAAGTTCAGCAGCTGAATAGGGATGGAAAGACAATTTTTCTTTCAACTCACAATATGGAAGAAGTTAACCAACTTTGCCATCGCATAGCAATAATAAATCATGGGAAAATAGCCGCCATAGATACACCTGAAAGGCTAAGAGCCCAAAGTATGGAACTTCAGTATATTGAAGTTTTGTTTGATAAACCCGTCAATCTGGCAAAACTTTCTGAAAGATTGAAAATAGCTAATGTTTCTCCTGCAGGAAACAAGTTTAGAATTCATACAACCAACCCACATATCATAATTGAAAATTTAGTAGATTTTGCCAGAGAAGACAATCTAAAAATTTTGGACTTGGATACAATGATGCCTTCGCTTGAAGATATTTTTATAAAATTGATAAAACAAAAAATATGAAGCGCAAAATTGATTTCATTTCTACCCAGCTTAATCGATCCTTTGTCGTAACCAAGAAAAATGTAAAAATTTATTATTTAAAAGGACCGGTAATTGTCTTTGGACTGCTTTTCCCTCTGTTTCTTTTTTTAGCTTTCATGATAGGGAAAAGTATACCTTTAAAAGAGTTGTTGCCCGGATTGATTGGTATGGTAACATTTTTTACCGCCACATCAGTCGGGCCATCAATTATGCCCTGGGAAACTCGTTCAAGGACATTAGAACGGCTTGCCGGTTGCCCGATTACTCTTTGGGCAATTCTTTTGGGCGATATTTTTTCTTCATTTCTATTTGGGCTTGCAATATCAGTGATACCCCTATTGCTCACCTTGACTCTTAACATAGGGTTGTCGAACTTTGTAGTCCTATTTTTGGGCTTGGTTCTGGCAAACTTTTGCTTTTCAGTTTTAAGCGTTCTTTTCTCTGCTTATCCTCCGTCAGACCTCCCAGCCACTGTTATGATGATTTCCTCGCTCGTTAAGTTTCCGTTAGTCTTTATTAGTGGCATCTTTATACCGATTCAGCAAATGCCATCTTGGGGGAGAATAATTGCTTCGTTTTCCCCTCTAACATACTTTACCGACCTTGCAAGGCGTCTTATTTTGAACAATGGCTATTATCCTTTGATATTAGATTTTTCGATGGTTGCAATCTTCACATTGATTTTCTTGGTTGTTACGATAAAGCTACACGAAAAAACATTTACAAAAAGAATAAGTTGAATAAAGTATTTTAAGCAAATTTTCAGGTTAAATTTATGCGTGAAAAAATTTTAATAATTGAAGACGATATTAAAATATCCGATCTGGTGAAACTTTATTTGGAAAAAGACGGATTCAGGGTAGCAGTAGCAAATGACGGAAAACAAGGATTGGAAAAAATTGCCAAAGAAAATCCGGATTTGATTATTCTGGATCTGATGCTGCCTGAAATAGACGGCCTGACAATAGCAAAATCGGTTCGAGCGGAAAGTCATATCCCGATCATTATGCTTACGGCCAAAGACGAAGAGACCGATAAAATCGTCGGGCTGGAAATCGGGGCCGATGATTATGTCACCAAGCCTTTCAGCCCCAAAGAATTGATAGCCAGAGTAAAGGCGCTCTTAAGAAGATGCTCAACGGACGCAATAGTGGATAATAAAAAAGCGGTCAGAATAAACGGTTTGGAAATAATTCCGGAAAGATTTGAAGTTAAAAGGTTTGGCAAACAAATAAATCTTACCCGGCGCGAATTTAACCTGCTTCTGGCTTTGGCGCAAAAGCCGGGAGTTGTTTTTTCCAGGTCTGATCTGATGCGTAAAATTTATACATTTGACGATGAAGTGGTCTTTGATCGGACTATAGATGTCCATGTTGCCAATTTGCGGCAAAAATTAAATGACAAAAGCCAGAATTTAATAATTACTATTAAAGGGGTCGGCTATAAGCTAAAAGAATGAAAAGAATCAAATTCAATCTACAGTGGAAACTAACCTTGTCTTTTTTGGCGGTGGTTATTTTGGCAATAATAATTGTCAGTTTTTCAGCCAATTATTATATTCATCGCTATTTTCAAGAATTTTGTGAAGCTTCTGGAAATATTATGCCTCGTTGTTTCAGCGGAGAAGCGGGACGAGGATTTTTAATGAGCATTAATCGGTCTTTGGTATGGGTCGGAGGTTTGGGTGCGATTATATCCATTATGTTCGGATATTTTTTAAGTAAACTGATTTTAAGCCCGTTACAAAAAGTAATATTAGCGATTAAGAAATTTTCAGCCGGAGATTACACAACCAGGATAACGGCTAAAACTGGAGATGAAATCAATGATTTGATAGAAATGTTGAATGAAATGTTTTCCAGTTTGGAAAAATTGGAAAAGTTAAGAAAGGACTTGGTAGCCAATTTATCCCATGAGCTTTCAACCCCACTAACGAATATCTACGGCTATTTAGAGGCTTTAAATGACAATGTCATTAATAATGAGCCGGAAAGGAGCAAGGCGATTTCTTTGGTGAAAAAGGAAGCCGAGAGGTTGATTTATTTGACAAAAGAATTAAAGAAATTAGCCATCTTGGAATCCGATAATTTTTCGCTGTCGCTTGAAGATGTTGAACTGAATGGCTTAATTGAAAAAATATGCGAAAAGTTCAGATTGAGAATCACGCAAAAAAATATTGACTTTCATAAGACATTTGACCCGAAACTGCCGGTGATAAAAATTGATCCGTCTAAATTTGAGCAAGTTATCTTTAATCTTTTGGACAATGCTATTAAATATTCAACCGACAACGGAACGATTGAGTTGAAAACCTGGCAAGAAGCAGGACGGATAGCATTTTCAATAAAAGATAACGGGCAAGGCATTGAACGGGAAGATTTGCCGTTTATTTTTGAAAGATTTTATCGAGCCGATAAAGCCAGGACTAAAAAAGATGACAGCATCGGAATCGGTTTAACTATTGCGAAAAAGATAGTTGAAGCGCACAAAGGAGAAATCGAAGTGAAAAGCGAGAAAAATAAAGGCAGTGAATTTATCGTTTATTTGCCGAAGCAGTGATAACAAAATTAAATTTTAAAATAGGATAATATTATGAATGTATATAATTTAAACGAAAAAATTATTTTCTCTGATGAAAAACCAATTAAGAGACATTTTCTGAACGCTAAGGGTTTTCACGCTGCTTTAATCTGCTTAAAATCGGGCGTGGAGATACCGCTTCACCCAGAAGATTATGGGGTGCTTTTAACTGTTCTTGAGGGCAAAGGAATTTTTACCGATATCAACGGAGAGTCCACTTTAACGAAAAACCAAAGCATCTATATGAAAAAGAACGAGATAAGAGGCATAAAAGCAATGGAAAATTTGGTTGTTCTTGGAATTCAAGATAGATCGAAAAATTAAAAAATAAATAATAATTGAACAAAATTAAACCTATGAACGAACAACAAAAACAAGACCCGAAATTCGCTAAATTCCACGGCGTGGATCGGGAACAAATCCAGTGGAATCCAGTGATAGACGAGGATAAGTGCATCGGTTGCGGAATGTGTGCAACTTCTTGCGGGCGAGGAGTGTATAAGTTTGATTATGAAAACAAAAAATCAAAAGTGGCCAATCCGACCAATTGCATGGTCGCTTGCCAGACCTGCGCCAATTTGTGCCCGATGAAAGCCATTAGTTTTGCCGAAGAAGATAAAACCAGAGAAAAAGCGCAAAAAATTGTCAGCGACTTTCAGCTCCTTCCTAAAGCAAAAGAAGAATTAGGAAAAAGGAAAGATGAGTTAAAATTTTAATCTTTATGAAAAACAAAATTATAATTCCCACAATTTTATTTACTATCGTTTTGATTTTTTCATTTTTTGCGCTTTCGCAAGAAAAAGATAAAAGTCAACCGCAAGCAAATGAACCAACAAGTCAGGAAAATCAACAATCAAGCCAAATTATTCTTTTTTACGGCGACGGCTGTCCGCACTGCGCGATTGTTGAGGAATACATCAAAGAAAATAGTATTGGCGATAAAATTTCTTTCACCCAAAAAGAAGTTTATTATAATCAAAACAATGCTAAAGAGTTGGAAGCCAGGGCGAAAATTTGCGGATTGCCGACCGATTCAATCGGCGTGCCTTTTCTTTGGGACGGCGAAGATTGTTTAATCGGCGACCAAGACATTATCAATTTCTTTAAGCAAAAAACTAACGGGCAATAATATGAAAAAAATATCAATTTATTTTTTATTTATTTTCGCGATTAGCTTTCTTTTCGCCGAAAAAGCGTTAGCGGTTTGCCCGATTTGCACAATTGCCGTCGGCGCCGGAGTCGGTCTTTCACGCTATTTTGGAGTTGATGATGCAATAACTGGATTATGGGTTGGCGGACTCATTGTTTCTATGATTGTTTGGACGGAAAGCTGGTTGGAAAAGAAAAATATCCGTTTTAAAGGCAGAATTTTTATAAATATTTTCGCCTACTACACTTTGATAATTATTCCGCTTTATTATTCCGGCGTTATCGGCAATCCGCTCAATACTTTATGCGCCTGCGGATTGGATAAATTGCTCTTTGGGATAATCGCAGGCAGTCTGGCTTTTTGGTTTGGCGCGAGCTGGTATTTTCATTTGAAAGAAAAAAATAACGGCCACGCTTATTTTCCTTTCCAAAAAGTCGTTATGCCGATTTTGCCTTTAATAATTTTAAGCATAATTTATTATTTTCTAACCAAATAACAATATGAACAACACAAACAACAATCAAAATCCAATAAAAAATCTCAACGAATTTATCCAAAAAGTGGACGAGATGAAAAAGCAGGAAAAAATGGACTTGTCGTCCGATCAAGATTTAAGCATTGCCATAATGAACCTTGTCAGCATTGAAGAGCATTTCTTTTTTACCGGAGCCAAGCTCGGCAAAACCGAATACTACGACATGATTAAAGATGTCCGAGAAATGAGGAAAGAACTGCTTAAGAAAATCATCAAAGAATACGAGGGCGAAGTTTGGTGCATTTCAAAACATTTACTCGCCGCTTCTATGCGACTTATGGAAGTTGGCACAAAACAGTTAGGAATGAACAAAAAAGAGGAAGCATACGATCTTTTTGGCAAGGCCTATAATCTTTATTCGCTGTTTTGGGGCCTTAATATGAAACTGCTCAATGTCGGTGATATTAAAAAAATTGATGACAAGGCGATAAATAAAAATGACACCGAGAAAAAAGGATTTATGGGAAAACTTGGTGAATTAGTCAAAAAAGCGATCGATTGTTGTATCGAATAAAAAGTAATAATTTAAACATTTATGGATATTTTTTACCCAGTAAAATTATTATCCGATTGGCTGACATTCTCGCTCTTTGCCATTACCCCTAAGACTCTCTTAGCCGATGCAGTCAATTTTTTCATTTACGACACGATCAAGATATTTATTTTACTCTCGGTTATTATTTTTGCCGTTTCTATTATCCGTTCATTTCTGCCTCCTGAAAAGATTCGTTTTATTCTTTCACATAAAAATAAATACACTGGCAATGTTCTTGCTTCTTTGCTCGGTATCATCACGCCGTTTTGTTCCTGCTCAGCCATTCCGCTATTTTTAGGATTCGTGCAAGCAGGCGTGCCATTAGGGACGACTTTTTCCTTTCTTGTGGCTTCGCCCATGATCAATGAGGTGGCTTTGGTTTTACTCTTAGGAATGTTTGGCTGGAAAATTGCTTCAATTTATATTGTGAGCGGATTAGTAATCGCTATTTTGTCCGGTACAGTTATCGGAAAAATGAAAATGGAGAGTTTAGTGGAATCTTTTGTCTATCAAAACATTATCAACGGTAAAATCGATCTGCCGGATATGACCTGGCCGGACCGGTTTGCTTATGCCAAAAATTATACTTGGGATATTATCAAAAAAGTCTGGCCATACATTCTTATTGGTATCGGACTCGGTGCTTGGATTCATGGCTATGTACCAACTGACTTTTTAGCCAAGTATGCTGGTGCCGATAAATGGTACGCCGTGCCATTTGCCGTTTTTATCGGTATTCCTCTTTACTCCAACGCCGCAGGCATTATTCCTCTTGTCGGGGCTTTGACTGAAAAGGGCGTATCAATGGGTACGACGCTGGCTTTCATGATGGCCGTTACCGCATTGTCTTTGCCAGAGTTTATGATCTTAAAGAGAGTAATGAAAACCAAACTTATTTTAATCTTTGCCGGTATTGTCGGAGTCGGAATTATGTTTACCGGGTATTTATTCAATTTTTTGCTTTAATATTTTTTAGATACTGCGTGACAAAAACAACAACCGAAAGATTGTTGTTTTTAAATTTAATTTGTCCTAATAGTTATTTTATTATTTTTATCGCCTTACCTTCTATTAAAGCCTCTGTTATTTTTTTGTAGGCGGAAGATAAAATTCGCTGATAAGTGCTTTGAGAGGTATTCATCTTCTTGGCAGCTTCTTCTTGTTCTAAATCTTTTACATTTCTTAACCTTAAGGCCTCCACTTCCTCAGTGGTTAATTCCACAATTTCAAGCTCTCTCGTCGGCACGCCTTGAGGTTTAAAATAAGTGACGTTTGGGTCAAATTGTATTCGTCTGCAAAGTCTTGGTCTTGGCATAAATTTATATTGAAATAATCTAAATAAATTGATATTCTCTAATTAAGAAGGCTTCCCCAGCCCTCCCGAAAGGAAGGGCTGGGTTCTCGGCCTTCTTTATTTTTGGGCACTTAGCTCGGAGAGGCGGTCCTTAACAGCTTTTAAATCTTCTTCCAGAGTCTTGGCTTCTTCTGCTAACATCTGTTTTTCATCTTTTGGCGATACCTGAGAACCAAATCTCCAAAATTTACCAAACCCACAACCAAATCCTCGTCTAAAACCCATTCCGCCACCGCAAGGGCCTAAACCCCGGCCGGTTCCTGCTCCCATTCCCAAAGGCCCAGTTCCATTTCGTCTTGGCATAGTTTTTATAGGTTATTATTATTTAACAGATAGCCCGACCTTTATTACGACTACCTATTATGAATATATACCCATAACTATACCTTTGTCAATACCTTTATTTTCAAAGCAGGAAATAAAAACAGCGACCGTAAAGTCGTTGTTTTTGTTCGCAATTTTTATCAGGCGGTCCCAGATTTGACTAGAATGCCCTTGCAGGAGCTGAAGGTTTTTGAATAAAGATTTTCTTTTTGAAAAATTCAATCAGCAAAATTTCTATTAAACTGACACTAAATATAATTAACCACTCTGTTAATGCCAATGACTGGGTAGTTAAAAGTTTTTGCAGGGGTGGAAGATACACTGCCCCAATGAGCAAAACAGCCGCGACAATTACCGCCCCGACTAGATACCGATTAGAAAATATGTCTTTTCTAAAAATAGTCCTTTTGAATGAACGAACACTGAAGGCAAAAACCAAAGAATCAATACACATAAGGGCAAAAACTATCGTCCGTGTTTTATGTAAATCTCCAGTTAATTTCCAAAGGAAGAAAAACGATAGAAACGCCGCCAAACCAGTAATAAAGAAAATGGCGGTCATCCAAAGTTTTAATGGCTTGTTTAATATCGGCTCTTTGGGATTTCTTGGTTTCTCATCCATTACTCCTTTTGTTTCCTGTTCGGTAGTGAGGGCAATATCTGGAAAACCGTCCTCAACAAGATTTATCCAAAGAATCTGGGCTGGCAACAACGGAAGCGGAAACCCCATTGCCATACTTCCTAAAAATAAAAAGAGTTCAGAAAAATCGTCTGCTACCAAATACACAAACACTTTCCGAATATTTCCATAAATCACCCTGCCTTGCTCAACCGCCTTAACCACGGTTTTGAAATTGTCATCCAGTAATACCAAATCAGCCACTTCTTTTGCCACATCCGTGCCAGAACCAACAGCAACTCCAATATCGGCGGACTTAAGAGCTGGGGCATCATTAACGCCATCCCCAAGCATTGCTACTACTTCTCCATTGGCTTGGAGTGCGTCAACAATACGCAGTTTATGACGTGGAGATACACGAGCGTAAATGGAGATAATCTTTGATTTTTCTTTTAATTCATCATCGCTCATTATTTCCAATTCTTTACCCTCAATTATGTTTTCGTCTTTTGCTTCAAGACCAATTTCTTCGGCAATGGCTTTGGCGGTGAGTTTATGATCTCCAGTAACAATAACCGTACGGATGCCTGCTTTTTTAGTGATTGCGATTGACTCTTTGGCGTCTTGGCGGAGCGGGTCTTTGAGAGCGATGAAACCAACGAGCGAAAGTTCCCTTACCAATTCGGTAAGATTCCGGTATTTTGTTTCGGCGTCATAATCTTTATGAGCACAAGCAAGAACTCGCAATCCTTTCTGCGTGAGCGTTTCCAGTTTCTTTATCAATTTATCTGCTTGAACTGTGCCTAATTTTTCCGTTCTGCCGTCAACGTCCAAATCAATAGAACGGGCAATAATTTCCTCTGGTGCTCCGATGACATAAAGCGTATTTTGCTTCTCATCTTTGCGATGAAGCGTGGCGGCAAACTTGTAGTCTGATTCAAAACTAATTCTGTCCAACACAGGATATTGCTTTTCCAGTTCTTTTTTATTCAAACCTGACTGCATCCCTGCCAAAAGCAATGCTTTTTCAGTTGGTCTGCCTCGCACCACCCACTCTTGTAATTCCGCCTCTGGATTTTCCACGAAAGCATCGTTTGCCAAAGTGGCAATTTTCAATGCCGAAATGTGAGATTCAACGCCATTGACATTTTCGCCTTTAGCAAGTCCGTTAATGCTGTCGCTTATCAGTTCTTTTGTGCTTGTTAAAATATGGCTTACTTGCATTTTCCCTTCGGTAAGGGTTCCTGTTTTATCGGTGCAGATGACGGTTACGCTTCCCAAAGTTTCCGTGGCGGCAAGTTTTCTTACGAGACCGTTCTGTTTGAAAATACGCCGCATCCCCAAAACCAATATGACGGTAATAGCGGGAAGCAATCCTGCGGGTATCGCTGAAACTGCGAGAGCTAATGAAGCGACAAAAATATCGGCGAAAGATTTTTCTGTGAAATAGCCGATAATAACGATGGCAAAGATGATGGAAAGAATAAACGCCCCAGTAATTCTTGAGAGCGAGGCAATTTTTTTCTGAAGCGGAGTTTTGCGTTCCTTGGTCTCTTTAAGAAGCGATACGATTTCGCCGATTTGTGTATTGATGCCAGTAGCGACAACCACTATTGTTACCCGTCCTTCTTCAACAATTGTGCCCATAAAAACCATGTTCGTTCTTTCGGGAAGCGGAGCTGATTCGGGAATAACATCATCAGTTTTCTTTTCAACCGCTTGTGATTCGCCAGTAAGACTCGCCTCGTTTATTTTCAACCCTTTTGATTCAATGATGCGTCCGTCTGCTGGCACTTTATCTCCCGCTTTCAAAAGCACCACATCACCGACTACCAACTCCTCACTGTCAATTTCTTTTTCATAACCGTCTCGCCAGACTTTTGCCCTAATCTTAACCATCTTCTTTAAGGCGAGAAGTGATTTATTCGCTTTGTTTTCTTGGTAAAACCCAACAGTGGTATTAATGAACAATACGATGATGATAAAGATAGAATCCGAATAGTGTTTCAGCGAAAGAGAAATAGCAACAGTCGCAAGTAAAATATACATCAAGGGACTGTTGAACTGGCTCAAAAACAGCCGTATCTTGGAATACGGTTTTTCTTGAGGGAGAACATTACGTCCGAGATCTTTTAATCTTTGATTCGCCTCCGAATCGGTAAGCCCTTCTTTTCTGCTTTTCGTTTCAGAAAAAACTTCTGCGAGTGAAATTGTATGCCAATTCTTTTGCATATATCTATTTTATCAAAAAACCGTCATTTTGACGACGGTCTGAATATTTTGTTCGAAATAGCTGAATTCGAACTCGAATTCAAACTACAAGAGAATTCGAATTATTATTCTCAATAGTCGTGAGTCCCGCGAACGGCGCTGATCTAATATTGCCGTGCCTACTGATTATTCTTTTTGAATACTTTAGATAGCGGCTTTATGCAGGCTAAAACAAAAACAATCGCATACCAATACCAGTCTAAAGCGAGTATTGGCTGCCAAAGTTTGGCTAACATTAAGGCAAAAGCCAAAATGCTAAGTTTTATAAACCCAAAGTCTGTCCAGTTTAAGTTTTTAACTTTTGAATCTGTCCAAGTTGTAAAACTCATATTTTTTACCTATTTAAATTATTTTTGACCATCGACCTTTTATTAATAAAAATAGTTTGAAGAACAAGATTAGGAATAAAACAACTTCGATAGATAGGGATTATTCGGACTGCTTTAATCGCAAGTTTCAGCGGTTTTTTCTTATCTATAAAATGGTGGGAATATTCTTCATATGCACCAAGAAAAATCATTGTCATAGCAATAGGAGTCAATATCAGACCAACTAACAAAGGAATGGGGTTTAATAGCATATTTTATTATTTTTCAATCCAATTAGTAAGCACATAGATAACGAAAATCATCATAACGGCAAAAAAAATGAACGTAAAAATCGCCGCTTCCCATGCATGTTTCCTCGGCTCTTTTTTGGTTGAATAATGGTGCATCCACTCATTGTAAGTAATAAGATACGCCATGATTGCGGCGATAAAAACAAAGGGAAGAAAAATAAAATAAATTCCTGAATTCATAAAATGTTTTTCTGCGGTGAGTATGTTTTAATTAAGGCATATATCGCTACGCTTGTTGCCATGCCAAGAATGATTCCCCCTACGACATCCGATGGATAATGCACCCCACCAGCAACTCTCGCAAACCCAATTAAAAGCCCAGAACCATATAAAAAATACGCCAACTTCTTATTAAAATAATAGACAGCCGTTGCGAGGGAGAACATAAAAATCGTGTGACCAGAAGGGAAAGAATATGTATTATCACTTATTAAATGCGGCAGCGAAAGTGCAAGAAATGGTCGCGGACGGTGATAGAAAAAACGAATGATTGAGGCGATGCCAAATCGTGCAATAATTGCAGATAAAAGCGCAAAACCATATAGCTTCAATTGCTGAGTTTTGCGTTTATAGTTTTTGTATGCAAAACAAACAAATATAAGCAGAATAAAGTAGAAAAAATATTCCCCGAAAAAAGTAATAAACGAATCAAAAAGGCGAGAATGATAAGAAAGATTATAGAGTGTAAAGAAAAATGATCGATCGATCCCGTTCATATTGTGGCTAAATAATTTTGAATTAATTTTTGCAATTCAGTGAGTTTTTCAATTCTGGCACGTAGATCGGCTTCTTGTTTTACCACTTCGGTCTCTGTTTTCTGCCTTACTGCCAGCCCAGTTTCTAATGCACGCAGTACATCTTTTTGCATATTCTCAACGTTATTTCCAAATATTATTTTATAGTCCCTCACGAGCTTTTCCATCCTCTGCGAAAAATCATAGCGAAGCTTTCCGCAGTGTCGGTCAACGAGTATCTCAGCTCTTTCTCGTGCCTCTTTCCAGATTATCTTGTGGGCGATCGCTTTGGGCATCACTTTCTTTACAGCATCAAGGGTTATACTCAACATATCAGTTTCATCTTCAGTCTGAAATCTGAATTCTATTTCCGCTGGGAGAGTTTCTTGGATTCTAACTGCTCTCTGAGTAATCCCGAAAAGTGCTGATGAGGAAGAGAAAATCTTTTCAAAAATAACATTCATTCGGTTCACAAAGCGACTCAATGTTTTCTCAAGTTGTTGTTTTAAGACACTCTCTTCTTCCTTGCGCCAGGCGGAAAATATATCTCTGATTTGGACAGCTATAAATTCGTTAAGCAACTCGATGAATTTTTTATTGCCCTCTTTCTTATTTGCAACTGCAAATTCATCAACTTTTTTAACAAACCACTTTGTTTTTTCTTCTTTCAGTTTTTCCAAATCTTCCTGAAGAGTCTCTATCTGCAACGCTTTTACTTCTTCCGTTAGAAGTCGTCCGCTATCAAGGCATTCCTGATTAATGTCAGAAAGGAATACCTTAAAATCCGCCAGTTTGCTTTCGAGTTCCTGGAGTGGGATACGGAGAGATTTTTCTTCCAGCTCCGCAAGCAATGTTTCTTCGTTGATTATGCTTTGAATTTTCTCTGCGGATGAGTGGAGTAGAACATTTCCCTTTTCATTCAGCAAAAACTGCTCAAGCTCAAGTTCAAAATTAACCAATCCGCTTTTAGCAACTTTCTCAGAATCGTTTTGAGTTTTACTTTCAAGAGCATCTTTCGCCGAGAGCGGATAAATTGTGATATTTTCAAAACCAGCTTGTTCTTCAATAACTTTTTTCGTAAAAGTAAGGGATTCCTGCCTATCTACATTATTTACTATGTCAATTTTGTTCTGGATAAAAAATACTTTGGAAACATTCTTTTTCAAATCCTGTAAAAATATAAGTTCTGCTTGTGTTAACGGCGGATCAACGCTCACCAGAAATATTGCGGCATCTGCTTGTGGCAGATATTGGTAGGTTGTTTTTGTATTGTGCTCATGAATGGAAGCTACGCCAGGCGTATCTATAATTTGGACTCCGCTTTTCAGATAGGTGGAAGGAAAAGAAATCTCTACTCGGTTTACTCCTTTTTCGTTTTTGGGGTTATGTTTTTCCGTCACATAAAGCTGGATATCCTTAATCGGAATTTCTTTTTTTGAACTGTCATTCATAAAAGCAACCGCATTCAATTTCTCCCCGTATTTAATTACAGTGATAATTGAAGTTAATGGAATGATGGAAGTTGGCAAAAGGTCTTGCCCCAAAAGCGCATTAATAAAGGTCGTCTTTCCACGTTTGAACTGCCCAACTATGACAAGCGAAAAGATATTAGCTTCAAGCTTATTGCCAACCAGTTGTACCATTTCTTTTGAGTGTTCGCTTACGGCAACACCAACAAGAATGGCAATAATCTTGTTTAATTCTCTTTTAGTTTCCGAATAAGAATTAAGCATATCTTTATTTTCTGTTCCTTAATACAAAAAGCATGACTGCTGATCCAGTACTTAAGATCGCAGCATAGATAAAGCCAGAAGCAGGAGATACCGCTGACCACAGGAAACCGACCATAAAACTTGAAGCAAAATCTCCGATGCCGTCAATTGTCTGTAGAACGCCAAATCCTGTCCCTCGCAGATGGGCAGGCAATAAATCAGCGGCATAGGCTTTTTCAAGGGCAGTGTAGGCTGCGGCGCTAATTCCAGAAAGGGCAAACATCAAAACAAAAAACCAGAGAGCGGGAATTGGGAACGCCAAACCAAGTGACATGAGCCCAAAGATAAAAAAGCCAAAAACGGCAAGCAATACTTTTCTACCGAAAAAATCACTTAAATGTCCAATCACATAATCGGCGATTGCCTGGATGATGTTGCGAAAAGCGTAAAGTAAGATCGAAAGGCTTCCAGCAATCACAAGACCAGAAACTGGGGTCAAGATATTTTGAGTTCGCAGAAGGAGTAGTGTTCTATTAAAATTTCCGATACCGAAAACAAACATGACCAATAAGAAAAAACGGAATGATTTAGGCAGAGAGGCAATATCCTTCCAGAATCCTGCCGACTGCTGCTTGCCGTCTTCTTGCGGGCTTTCTTTTGTAAGCAGAATAACAACCAGCACTGCCAGCAAGCCAGGAATAAAAGAAATAAGAAAGATATTCTTTACACCGACGTGTGTTAAAGCAAAAAATACAAAAAGCGGTCCTGCAATCGCACCAAGCGTGTCCATTGCACGATGGAAACCGAACGCTCTACCGTAATAGGCAGGTGAAACTGAGTCAGCGATAAGAGCGTCTCTTGGAGGTTCTCTTAAGCCTCGCCCCATCCAAGCAAAAGTTCTATAAAAGAGAACCCCGATCCAATTTGCAGCAAAACCCGTTAGTCCTGCAAAAAATCCAGTAGCCGCATAGCCGGCAACCATCAGTCCTTTTCTTTTTTTAACCCTATCGCTTATCCAGCCAGAAAAGATTTTTACGAAACTTGACGCTGCATCGGATAAGCCGCTGATTATGCCAAGCAATTGTGGTGCTAATACATTACCTACAAGATTTACGAGAAAAATTGGCAATACCGCAGTTGTCATTTCGTGGCTCGCGTCACTGAAAAAACTTGTCAATCCCATCCCGAAAATGTTTTTATTCAACCAAGAAGAATTAGTTTTTGTTTTATTTTTCATATTCATCACAAAAATAAATAGCCCCTACCTCAAATTAAGTAGAAGCTATCAGCTGGTTCACAGCAATTAGGCGAGCTTCATCGCCACTCTTACATCATATTAATAATAGCACAAGTACTTTAATAAATTAGCGAAAACTGTTTCTTGTTTCGATTGATTATCGAGGCACTCAGGTCGCCACTCATTCGCGGTTACTCGGGTCTGCACGATAATAAATTGTCCTGGCGGAGAGGGAGGGATTCGAACCCTCGATGCGGTTTTAAGGCCACATAACAGGTTAGCAACCTGCCGCTTTCAGCCGCTCAGCCACCTCTCCAATTTTCTCGTCCCGTGTGGCGGGACTCGGTCAAAAAATTGTGGTTTCGCGTCTGCCGGGGCAATTTTTATTGCCCGTTGAATGCTACGCTCGCTTGCATTCAACCCGCTCAGCCACCCTTCTAAGATATAATCGCGGTCCTTTAATCATATATGAATTAACCATATTATTTAAACTTTAACATTTTTGCTATTTTCGGTCAATTAAGCTGGTTTAATTAAGCATGCAAAAAGTTTAGTCTTTGGATTCTAAGAGTTGAGTTAAAATAATTATCCTCTGGCGATAACTAAGCCCCAAATTTCTTTTGGTTTGAGGGGTTTTAGTATCCTGGCACACTCTTCTAGGGTTGAACTGGTTGTACAAACGTCATCTATCAAGATGACTGTTTTGTTTTTAAGGCCGGTAAAATTATCACTAATTTTAGCAGTGGTTTTAAAGACACCTTTTGTATTTTTGCGGCGATTATTTTGATTTTTGATCATAACTTGGGGTAAGGTATGGCGCGAACGCTCTAAAACCCCAGTATCTAAGGGAATAAAAAAATGCTGACTAATTCGTTGAGCAAGTAATTCGGCTTGATTAAAACCTCGCCAAATCAAGCGTTTTTTGTGTAAAGGCACGGGGATTAAAATCGTATTAGCAGATAATAAATTTTTGAAATGGTTAGCTTCTAAAAATTTAATCATTATTTGAGCTAACGGATCAGCTAGTTCTTTGACAAAATTATATTTATACTTATAGATTATTTGACGTAAAAATAAATCGTTCCAATCAGAGCTAACTAGTAAGCCATTAAGCGCTGAATGAAATTTATTTTTGCATCTTTTGCAGACATGGCCGGTAGGCGAGCGGCGCCCACAAAGAAAACAACCGGTGTTTAATAATATTAGAATACGATTTAAACAGCTTTCGCAGACATAAAAATTTTCCTTTCCACAGCCTATGCAATATTTAGGAAGGACTAAATCCAGTGACCAGCTAACGATTTTCTTTAAAGTAGACATAAATTTCTAATTTAACTACTTGGCAGACGACATATTCGGTAATTTTTGAATTATTAAATCAAAGAGCCTTAAAAAGCAAGGAATCCAATATAAATCATAGTAATGTTTATCAAACTATTTGTGTATATTTATAGATGTTTATTAACGATTAAATAAACAAAAGAAATATTGTTTTCGCATTTTTATTAATACGTATCTTAAATCAAGAAATCGCTTAATTTGACCATTTACTTTTTTAATGCCAAATTATAGCACTATTTTTTATTTAATGTCCAGCAGCTAGATTTAGGGGCCAGGAGGAGATTAAGGAGGAATTCCTTAATTTATTTTACGGAAGGTTGAGGGTTTTATATTTTTGATATGAACAATAAATTGGGTAAAAATTACACACTATTTATATTAAATTTTTTGATTATTCTTTATGTAATTTTTGGCAAATTTTTTTAGCATATTTCCGATTTAACCATGCTCGATAAAGATCCAAAAGGATCTAATAGGGGATAGAGTTCATAGGGGCTATTTTCGTTATATTATTATCTGTTTGTGGACCGTATGTGGATAAGTCAAAAATTCAAAGCATCAAAAATTGAATAATTTTGGATAACCGATATGCTATTTATATCTAAAACAAGGCTTTTTTTAAATAAATCAGATACTAGTTTATCATGCTATTTATTCAATATTATTTGATATCCGATATGCTATTGACACGATTTTTGAATGAAATAGAATTAAAATAGAAATAAAATAAGCCGGTTTCCCTGCAGAAAACCGAAGGAACCAACGTGGTTTGGATTTTTTCGGTTTTTTTATTTGAAAAAAACAACCCAGATAAACAATTTAAATTTTTATTAAATTTTCATCTCAATTAATCCAACGTATGGATTCCAATAAAGGTCAAAAATTTA
>Ga0315274_10002227_pt1 | contig 29434 bp, 25 predicted proteins | sample YL17G02_20_MG_FD_203700 | JGI IMG/M metagenome (GOLD analysis project Ga0315274, IMG submission 203700) | Sediment microbial communities from Yellowstone Lake, YNP, Wyoming, USA - YL17G02_20 | ecosystem: Environmental > Aquatic > Freshwater > Lake > Sediment | place: USA: Wyoming | collected...
CGAGGATGTCACTTTATTTATTGTGTTTGTATTAATCCGTGGTCCTTCCCGATCTTGCGGGGATTCGGATTCCGGAGAATGATTTTTTCCGGTGTGTGTCACCGAATTCGTGAGTAGGAAATGCCGACGCCAAGTTCCCTCTGCAGGCCTTCAGGCGCTTCCTGTCTCGGAATCCAGGTCCGTGAGCACTTGACTTCAAGCCCTGCGAAGGGGCGACGCGGCAGTCTTAAAATCAAAGGGTGCCAGTCATGATCGTTGAAATCGAGGATCTCCGGCTCGCCCTCATCGATACGGAAGCTGACCTGGACCGGAGAGGACGCGATGTCCGGGTGATTACAGATGGCCCGCAGATCCAGATCGGTCCGGTCCCGGACTTCTATGGGATCCCAGGCCTCTTTTTTTGTCCAGCGCATCCATAAGTCCTCACCCCAGCGCTCCCATCCCCAGAATCCTTTGGCCAATCCCGGGACGGCCTGGACGCGCTTGAGAAGCCGCCGTTCTATTTTTCCTGATCCCCATCTTCCCGATTTGGCAAAAACAAAGAATGAACGCCGCGAAAACTCCAGGCGCTCGTCATAGCGCTGATGCAAAAGTCGCTCAACCTTGCCTAGTCGGCGCAGCCCGGCGCGGCGGAACGTTTGTTCCCACCACCCGATCGTGGCATGGGTCAAATGGCCGAGGTGCGGCCGGCCGCAGTCATCGAGGGGAATATTGCGGAAGGGAATGGCCAAGGCGGCATCCCGGCGCCATTCCTCGTACTGAAGAGGATAGAGCTCGGGGCCGAAAACGTTCGGCCCATAGGCCGGGATCACGGTGAAGAGAATTCCTCCTGGAGTTAAAACAGCTGCCAGATTTTTAAGGGCTTGAGGGATTTTCTCCGGCGGCAGGTGCTCAAGGATATCCAGAGCCAACACCATCTCATAGCCGTCGGCCGGCTGCTTCAAGTCAAGGACATCCTCCCTGCGAATCCAGGGCCGGACGTCGGGAGGGGCGTTTTCAATGCACCACTTCGAAAAATCGAAGCCTTCGGCGTCCACGCCGAGTCCTCTCAGGCTTTTGACCAAAAGCCCCATGGCACAGCCGGCCTCGAGAACTCGGCGCGGGGCAAAGTTCATGGCGATGAAGGAGGCTACCGTCCGCTTGTCTTCGCCGTCGTCATAGATGATGGCGCTGTCAATTTCACAGAGCGGCGGCCGATAATAGTCCGCGCCGTAAAAATCGCCCTGGAGCTCTTTGGCGTAGAGGCCGACATAATCCGGGGCCGAATCCGACATCGGACCTCTCTGGATTCGCTTGATGATTTCGGGGCTCATCGACCTGGCCGCCTTGATTCCATCCTGGATTTTTTCGTTCTGGAATTTGGGCTTTTAGAATTCGCCCATCCATTATATAGATATTTAAAATGGGAGGCAAAGATATCTTGCCAGCCCAGACGGGCCGCAGACAGGGCTACCGGGCGGAGAAAGGCATGATCGTCTGCCCTAAAGAAGGAAGGGGAAAAGGGCGGACAAGAAGTAAGCCGCTACCTTTTTCTTCGAGAGAGCTGGATGGCTCGTTCGATGGCCTGGGAAAGGTCGGCCGCATTCAGAGGCTTGGCCACATAGTCATCCATGCCGGCGGCCAGACAGCGTTCTCGATCCCCTTTCATGGCGTGGGCGGTCATGGCCACGATGGGGATATGAGCGCCCGTCGCTTTCTCTTTTTTTCGGATGAGGTCGGTGGCCATGAGCCCGTCCATCAAAGGCATCTGGACGTCCATCAAGATGAGGTCAAAGATGTTTTTCTCCATGGCGTCCAAGACTTCCTCTCCGTTCTGGACATACGACACATGGTGGCCCTGTTTTTCCATCATATAGATCGCCACTCTTTGGTTGACGATATTATCCTCCGCGAGCAGGACTCGATACGCCCGACGAGGCTGTTGGTCGGGGAGCTTGGCTGGGGCCGGGGCGATATTTTCTTCCTTCCGAGCCGCCATCCCCGTCATTTCTTTGATTTTTTCCAGGAGGTCGGAAGGCTTGAGGGGTTTGTTCAGGTACATCGAGATCCCAAATTTTTTCCAGGGCGCCTTATCTCCATCGGTCCCGGACGAGTTCAACATCATGATGATGGACTTAGCCAGGTTGGGCTCGGTCTTGAGATAATCGAGGAGGAGGAAGCTGTCCTGGCCCGGCAGATGGGCGTCGACGAGGATGACGGTAAACGACGGGCCTTTTTTTTGCCTGGCCCGGTCCAGAAGAATGGTCGCATCCTCCGCGCTCCCCGTTTCGGTGGGGCTCAGGTTCCACGAGGTCACCAATCTCTTCAAGAAGCGGCTGGTCGTCACATGATCATCCACGAGAAGGACGGGGAGTCCTTTAAAGTCCACGGTCTCGGCCCGAACGGGCTTTCCCGATGCGTCCTTCTGGAAGCCAAAGCGCGCCGTAAAATGAAAGCGGCTCCCTTTTCCGACGATGCTTTCGACCCAGATCTTGCCACCCAAAAGCTCGACCAGCTGCGTGGAGATGGACAGGCCCAATCCTGTTCCGCCGTATTTTCGCGTCATATAGCTTTCCGCCTGGACAAAGGCCCCGAAGATGGTCTTTTGCTTTTCCTCGGGAATGCCGATCCCGGTGTCGGTGATGGTGAAATGAAGTAAGACTTGATCCTCCGTCTTTGATTCCTCTTGGATACAGAAGACCACTTCGCCCCTTTCGGTGAACTTGATGGCGTTGCCGATCAGGTTGATCAGGATTTGCTGCAGACGTTTTGAATCGCCGACAACGGCCCGAGACACCTGGGAGGGAATATCGCAGATCAGTTCAAGCTTCTTCTTCTGGGCCTGGACGGCCAGCGGAGGAAGGGTCTCAAAAACGAGATTTTCCAGGTCGAAGGGAGAAGCCTCCATTTCCATCTTTCTGGCTTCGATCTTGGAAAAATCCAGGAGATCGTTAATCAGGGACATCAGGGATTCGGCCGATGATTTGATGCCTTTTAAATAGACTCGCTGCTCGAGCGAAAGATTCGTGCCGAGGGCCAGCTCGGTCATGCCCAGGATCCCGTTCATGGGTGTTCGAATCTCATGACTCATCTGGGCCAGGAACTCGCTTTTGGCCTTGCTGGCCGCTTGGGCCTGCTCTCGAGCCGAGACGAGCTCTGTGACGTCGATGATGTTCAAGAGGACTCCATCATACTGCTGCCGGCGGTAGATGGGCTTGATATGCAAAATGACTTCCCGGCCGTAGAAGTTTCTTTGATAGACGATCTGGGACGAATGGGGATCGCGCCGGAATTTTTCGAGGTGGTCTCTGAGCTTATCCGCGACCGGCCCGACGTGGAAATCCCAGAGGGTATGACCCAGGACCTCTCGTTTTTCCCGCTTCATGAGCTTCAGGAAAAAATCGTTGACCTCCAGGACCCGGCCTTCCCGGTCGGCATAGACAAGGCCCTCTTCGATCCCCGAGATGATGGCCCGGTATTTCTCTTCCGACTTGAGCAATTCTTCGAGTGTCCGTCTCTGCTCTTCTTGTCTTTGTTCCGGGATCATTGTGGCCGTGGCTCCAAATTCGACATATCTATACCTGTGGCATTTTCATCATTGATCTTAACGGGTTGGGAAGATAGGGCAATCGCCTTTTTAGACGGAAACAGGGGTGATTTTTGTGCCGGCCGTCTCACCCATAAAGAGCAATCGCGGCTAATCCACGAGACGAAACGAAAGGGGGAGAAGGGGAGCGAATCCCTTTTCAAAGCGCCCCGCTTATGCTATAAATACCTCTGGTTAAAAAATGAACATCGTATCCATTATCCTCCAGATCTTCGTGGTTTTGTTCGCCATTACGGTTCACGAAGCATCTCACGGCTGGGCCGCCTTCAAAATGGGAGACCCAACGGCCTACAACCTGGGCCGGGTCAGCATCAACCCCCTGGCCCATATCGATCCGATCGGAACGATTCTTCTCCCCGTCTTCCTGGCTCTCATGGGCCTGCCGGCCTTCGGCTGGGCGAAGCCCGTGCCGGTCAATCCCTACAATCTGAGGAACCCCCGCCGCGACAACCTTGTTATCTCGGCAGCCGGTCCCCTGTCCAACATTCTCGTGGCGGCCGTCTCGCTCGTCCTTCTCCTCATCCTCAAGTTCGCCAGCCCCAGCGTGAATTATTTCCTGAGAAGCAGAGAACTCTCGCGGGCCGTCCTCCCACAGGGTTTTTTCCCGCTCGAGGGCTTGGCCATGATCCTGTATTTGGCCATCCTCATCAATATCTATCTCGCCGTCTTTAACCTCATCCCGCTGCCGCCTCTGGACGGGAGCGGCGTCCTCATGGGCCTCCTTTCGGACGAAGCGGCCCAGAAGTATGAACGGATCCGGCCCTTCTCGATTCTGATCGTGCTGGCCTTGATCTATTTGGGCGTCCTGGACATGATCATCTTCATGATCAATTTTTTCCTCAGCCTTGTTCTCCGATGACCGAACAAAACGCCGTACCAAAAAAAGTCGTTTTGAGCGGGCTCCGCCCGACGGGCCCCTGCCATCTGGGCAACCTGGCCGGCGCCCTCCGCAACTGGATCAAACTTCAGGACATCTACCAGTGTTATTATTCCATCGTCACCTGGCACGCGTTGAGCTCGGAATATATGAAATCCCAGGCCATCAGGGACAACGTGTTCGAGGTCGCCATCGACTGGCTGAGCATCGGCTTGGACCCGGAAAAATGCGTGATCTTCGTCCAGTCCGAAGTCAAAGAACACGCCGAGCTCCATCTCCTCCTGTCCATGGTCACGCCGCTGCCCTGGCTGGAAAGGGTGCCCACTTACAAAGAGATGCAGGCGGAGCTCCAGGACAGAGACATCCACACGTACGGTTATCTCGGCTATCCTGTGCTTCAGACGGCCGACATCATCATCTATAAGGCCGATATCGTCCCTGTCGGTGAAGACCAGGCCCCTCATCTTGAGCTGGCCAGGGAGATCACCCGTCGCTTCAACCGGATCTTTGGCCCGATCTTCCCGGAACCTCAGACCCTCCTGACCGAAGTTCCAAGGTTGGCCGGCACGGACGGCCGCAAAATGAGCAAGTCGTTCAATAACGCCATCTATCTCAAGGATTCGCCGGAAGTCATCCGGGGAAAGATCGCTCCGATGATCACGGACACAAGGCGCATGCGGAGGAGCGACCCCGGCGAGCCTGATGACTGCCCCGTCTTCACCTTCCACAAGGCTTTTGTCCCCAAGGACAAGCAGGCCGAGATCGCCCAGGGCTGCCGGACGGCCGGCATCGGTTGCCTCGAGTGCAAAAAGGTCGTCATCGACGCCTTGATCGAAATGCTCGCTCCCTTCCGGGAAAGAAGAAACGAGTTCGAAAAGAACCCTCCGCGGATCTGGGACATTCTCCAGGAAGGAAACCGGAAAGCCCGCCGGGTCGCTCAGCAGACCATGGACGAGGTCAGGACCGCGCTCGGATTTTGATGGACGCCGAACAAAGCTACCAGGTCAGGCTCGAAATTTTCGAAGGCCCTCTCGACCTGCTTCTCTTCCTGATCAGAAAGAAAAAGATCGACATTCAGGATATCCCTATCGCCCTGATCACCCGGGAATACCTGGACTACTTGAGCCGCAAGGACAGGATCAACCTGGACCGGGAGGCCGAGTTCCTGCTCATGGCCGCCCTCCTCATCTATATCAAGTCACAGATGCTCCTCCCCCGCGAGCAGTTGCTCGAGCCCGAGGAAGACCCGCGGAAAGAGCTCGCCGACCGGCTCATGGATTATCAGACGATCAAGGCCGTTGTTCAGGTTCTCCGGGAAAAAGAAGACGAGCAGATGCAGGTCTGGAGGCGGTCGGCCCTCACCTCGCCGCTGCCGGACGAGGACCTGGACCTCATCGAGGTCTCCCTGTTCGACCTGGCCGAGTCGTTCTTCACCATGATGAAACGGCGGCAGGGAGAGGAGCTCAAGGTCATCAAGGGCAAGGAAGTCACGATGGCCGAGAAGATGAACGAGATCATCAACGTCCTGAAAGAACGTCATTACCTGGATTTCCTGGAATACCTCGGCGAACAGGAGACTTTGGAAGAGGCGCTGGTCGCCTTCTTCTGTCTTTTGGAGCTGATCAAGGCTCGTCTGGTCATCGCCATCCAGGAGCAGCTCTTCCACACAATCAAAGTCTGGCTTCGAAAAGAAGCCCATGTAAAGGCAACCCATGGCTGAAAAGCTCAAGGAAATCATCGAATCCATGATCTTCATTTCGGTCGAGCCCCTGACGCCGGAGAAGATGAAAGAGGTCCTCCAGGACGTCCCGGAGCAAGACATCGCTCAGGCCGTCCAGGACTTGGTGGCGGCCTATGCCGCGAGCGAAGGCGCCATCCGTATCATCCAGACCGCTGGAGGATATGTGTTTTCGACAAAGCCCGAGTTCGACCCCTACGTCCGGCGCCTGCTCCAGATCGAAAGAAAATCGAGGCTTTCCCACCAGGCCCTCGAGACGCTCTCGGCGATCGCCTACCATCAGCCGGTGACCCTGCCCGAGATCTCGGCGATCCGGGGCTGTGACTCCACTTACGCCCTGCATTCCCTCCTTGAAAAAAAGCTGATCAAGATCGTGGGCCGCAAGGAGGCGCCGGGAAGGCCGCTGCTCTACCGGACAACGGATAAATTCCTGGTCTATTTCGGCCTGAATTCGCTCGAGGACCTTCCCAAAGAGGAGGAGCTCAAGAAACTCATGGAGGAGGAAAACGCATGAAACGGGCCGCGGCTTTTACGGCGATCGCTGCCGCTCTATTCCTTTCTGCCTGCCGGCCTCAACCAGTGAAAATGCCCGAGCCCCCTCAGGACAGACATGCGCCCTTTAATTATGCGGGACGAAAGGGTATGGTCGTCGCCGCCCATCCGCTGGCCGCCCAAGCCGGCCTGGACATGCTGAAGGAAGGCGGCAATGCCGTGGATGCGGCCGTCGCCACGGCCTTTGCTTTGAATGCCGCCGAGCCTTTTGCCTCGGGGATCGGAGGCGGAGGCTTTATGGTCATCTATCTGGCCAAGCCGAAAAAGGTGACGACCGTCAACTTCCGGGAAAAAGCGCCGGCCGCCGCGACGCCGACGATGTTCGCCAACAAAGGGGAAGCTCTGGAACAATGGAGGACCGAACGCGGCACGGCCGTCGGTGTCCCGGGGATGCTCGCCGGATGGAGCTATGCCCTGGAAAAATACGGGACAAAAAGCCTGGCCGAAGCGGCGCGGAGGGCGATCGATATCGCGGCCGACGGCTTCCCCGTCAGCCTGACCTTCAGCACGATCAACAAGGACGAATATGAAAAGCTCCTGAAAAATGCGGGGGAGACGACCTGCTATCTCAACGGCGGCGTCGCCTATGAGCCCGGCGATACGTTCAAGAATCCCGAGCTGGCCGACACATTGCGCCTGATCACGACGAAGGGGATCCAGGAATTTTACAGGGGAGAAATCGCCCGGAAGATCGTGGCGGCCGTCCGAGCCAAGGAAGGCATCATGACCCTCGAAGACCTGGCCGGGTATGAGCCGGAAGAAATGACGCCGCTCCAAGGGACGTACAAAGACTTCACGATTTACACCCTTCCGCCGCCCGGGTCGGGCGGACTCCACCTCCTCCAGCTTCTCAACATCGTCGAGAATTGGCCGCTCAAGGATTGGGGGCATAATTCGGTCGCCACCATCCACCATCTCTGCGAAGCCATGCGGTTCATATTCGCCGACCGGGAACATTATCTCGGCGACCCGGACTTTGTGACGATCCCGGTCGCTCGGCTTCTCTCGAAGGATCACGCCCGGAGGACCCGGGAGAAAATAGTTCCGGACAAGACCGCGGCCGCCTACCCCTACGCCGTGTTTGATCCCGCCCAAGAAAAGAAAGAAAATACCACGCATGTCTGCGTCATCGATAAAGACGGGAACATCGTTTCCTTGACCCAATCGATCAATGACTTCTTCGGCGCGGGAATCGTCCCGGAGGGGACGGGCTTTTTGTTGAACGACCACATGGCCGATTTTTCATCCAACCCCAAATCCCCGAACGCGCCCAATCCCAACCGCCGTCCTACGAGCTCCATGGGCCCGCTGATCATGTTCAAAAAAGGCGAGCCGCTTCTCGTGCTGGGCTCCCCGGGCGGAACGAGGATTTTCTCTTCGCTCGTCCAGATCATCATCAACATCGTCGACTTCGGGATGTCCCTGGACGAAGCCATCGAAGCGCCGCGGTTCTTCAGTTATTCGGTGAGCGGCAAGCCCCGGCCGATCTCTATAGAGTCGCGCATTCCGGAGGCGACGCTCAAAGCCCTCGAAGCGCTGGGCCACGAGATCGCCGTCAAAGAAGATTACGATAAGTATTTCGGCGGCGCCCAGGGCCTGATGATCCTCAAGGCTAAAAAGATCATCCTCGGCGGTGCGGACTCCAGGCGGGACGGCGTCGGCGCCGGATATTAAAAAAAGGAGCTTTCCATGAAGATGACCTGGGAAAAAACTATCCTGTCCGTTCTCCTTGTCTTCGCAGTCATCGCCGTCTATTCTTTCGGCCGGCAGGAAGCCAAAGCCTTGTTTGAGCAGCCGGCCCTGATCACTTCGGCAGGCCAGAGCGCGGACGGACTGCAGGCCTCGGTGCTGGCCAAAAAAGCGGAGCTGAAGGCGGACCTGGCCAAATTTGCCGTCAGTAAAGACCTCGAAAATCACAAGGCCCTGATCCTGGTGCTGGGCGCCAGCATGAAGGGGTTGGGAGCCGCCGGCCTCGATACAAACAAAGAGAAAGGGAGGATCGCCCAGCTTCTTGCCGAGGCAAAGAAAAGGAACGTCCCTGTCCTTTGCCTTCACATCGGCGGGGAAGCCAGGCGCGGCCAGCTGACGGACGAAATGATCGGGGAATACCTGCCCTCCGCCCAAATGGCCATCGTCGTAAAATCGGGAAACAAAGACGGCATCTTCACGAAAATCTGCACGGCGAAGAACATCCCGTTGATCGAGGTCGACAAGATCCTGGACGTCGTCGTCCCTCTGAAGGCCTCTTTTAAAAGGTAAAATCATAATCAAATGCCCATTACGAAAAGCGAGTTGGCGCGGGTGGTGCCGACCTGGGCGCCCCACCGGACGCTATGGAAGAGGAGCCTTTGAAACGGTCCACCTGCAAGAAGTATTTTCTAATTGATACATCGCCAAATGCTCCAAGGAAAGGAGGCAGAGAGCGAAGCGATCGTTGGAGGGAAACCCGGTCAATGGGTTTTCCTCCAAGAGTGTCTGACAGGTCCCGCGCCCTTTTAAAAGCATGCCTGACTCCTTGATCCTCCTGCTCATGGTGGCCGTTTTCGTCCTGTTGGCCACGGTTTTCAAACTCCCCATGGGCATCAGCCTGGCCCTTTCCGCGCTGGCCGGGTCGCTCGCCGGCGGCGAAGGGATCGCCCTGAGGCATCTCGTCGAGGGTGCTTTCGGGTTCTTCGACATCATCCTCATCATCGCTTCAGCCATGATCTTCATGAAAGTCCTCCAGGAGTCCGGCATCCTGGACAGCCTGGTGGCCGCCATCCTCAGGGCCTTTTATAAAAACAAGATTCTCCTGCTCCTGACCGTCATGCTGCTCATCATGTTCCCGGGGATGATCACGGGATCGTCGCTGGCGGCCGTCCTGAGCACCGGCCCGCTCATCGCTCCTGTCCTGATCAAGCTCGGCCTGCCCCGGCTCAAAGCCGCTGCCTTTATTGCCGTAGGCGCCATCTTGGGCATGATCGCGCCTCCCGTCAACATCCTGGTCATGATCATGGGCGGCGGCGTGGACATGCCGTATGTGGGATTGACGCTGCCGCTTCTGATCATCACCGTGCCGCCGGCCGTCATCATCGCCCTCTGGCTGGGCACCAAAGACCTCCGGATCGTAAGCAGGGAAGAGATGCAGTTTCTTTTGCCGGCATCTCTCCGGGAGAAATACGGCTTTCGGCTCTACCTCCCGCTCCTCGTTGTCCTCGTCCTGATGGTCCTCCAGAATTTCCGTATCGGCCCCATCCCCGACCTCGGCCTCCCGGCGATCTTCTTCGTCGGCAGCCTGACCGGACTTTTTTGCGGCCGGCGCTTCAACTTTTTCAAGGCTACCCAGAAAGCCATGGAAGAGGCTATGCCCATTCTTTCCATCCTGGCCGGAGTCGGCATGTTCATTCAGGTCATGACCCTGACCGGCGGGCGGGGCTGGGCCGTGATGACCTTTCTCGCTCTGCCTCCGGCCCTGCTCTATCTCAGCATCGCGGTCAGCATGCCTCTCTTCGGCGGCGTCTCGGCCTTCGGGTCGGCCTCCGTTCTGGGTGTCCCGTTCTTGCTGGCGCTGATCGAGAAAAACGCCCTGATCACCTCTTCAGCCCTTTCGGCGATCGTCGGCATCGGAGACCTGATGCCTCCCGCGGCTATGGCCGCACGATTCTCGGCCCAGGTGGTCGGCGAAAAGAATTTCTTCCGGGTCCTGCGTCACTGCATGATCCCTGCCTTTTTGATCTTGGCCATGGGGATCGGCGTCCTCCTGCTCGCTCCCCTGCTGGATAAGGTTATCTAAGAACATGCGCATTCTCTATCATCTGATCGTTCTTTACATGACGATCCAGCTTGTCTGGTACCTGTTTCGCGAGAAAAATTTCTGGAAACAGGCGAGCCTGGTGCTGGTGCTCGTCCTGTTCCTGTTGAGGCTTTTCTTAATTGAATGAAAACTAAGCACATAATTGCAGGCTCGCTGCTCTTGGCGCTGACGCTAACCGTCGGATTCTTTTCCGGGCGCGAATTCCTGAGCATGCGCCAGGACGATGAGATTTTTCCCAGCTCGGGCCTGACGGCGAAAAAGATGCTCAGCGATTATTTTCCGGCCCTCAAAGACACGGCCGGAGACACGGAGGTTTTTATCTTCGACAGCGCGGCCAAAGGAGGGAACCTCCTCATCGTCGGCGGCACGCACCCCAACGAGCCGGCCGGCACTATGACGGCGATCCTCCTGGCCGAAACGATCCGGGCGGCCCAAGGGAAGGCCGTTATCATTCCCTGGGCCAACGCCAGCGGTTTTACCCACAGCGATCCCCAAGAGGGAAGTCCGCAGCGCTTCTTCCTAGAAACCCCGGCGGGCCGAAGGTGGTTCCGGCTGGGATCCAGGGTCACCAATCCCGTCCATCAGTGGCCGGACCCGACGATCTACGTCAATCCCATGGGACAAAAGCTGGCCGGCATCGAGGCGCGCAACCTCAACCGGGCTTATCCGGGAAAAGCCACCGGCTATTTGACGGAAAAAGTGGCCTTCGCAGTCATGGCCCTCATCCAAAAAGAGGGCATCGAGCTCGGCATCGATTTGCATGAATCGGCGCCCGAGTATCCGGTGATCAATGCCATCGTCTTCCATGAGAACGCGTCGGAGTTGGCCGCGATCGCCCAGATGGAGCTCCAGGCCGAAGGATTTGAGTTCCGCCTGGAAGCCTCGCCGCCCAACCTTCGCGGGCTGACCCACAGGGAATGGGGCGATGCGGCCGGCATCAAAGCGGTGCTCCTTGAGACCCCGAATGCCTCGCACGGTCGCCTCAAGGGCAGGCCGACGATCTCCCTGATCGTGGACGGAAAAGACAAATACTATGAACAGGCGGCCCGCCTGGGCCGCCTGTTCGTGCCCTACGGCCCGGACGGAATCCCCCTCAAGCTGCGCGTCGCCCGCCATCTCGCTGGAGTCCGGGCCATTCTGGCCAGCTTCAATGAGCTCGAGCCGGACAAAGCGATCGAGCTTGCAGACATGCCTTCCCCCGCCGACGTCCAGGCCAAAGGCCTTGGTCCATTTTTAAAATAGAGGCGGCGAGGCCGTTTTGCCGCTAAGTCAAGGTTTCATCGATACTTAGCATTGACAAAGAGCCCTCATTTAGATAGGATAGTCCATCGTTCATTTCACAAGAAATGGAAATCATCATCGCCAAGAACACGGGATTGTGCTACGGAGTGAAACGAGCCTTGCGGATGGCCAAAGAAACCCGTCGTCGGAAAGAGGGCAAGGTTTCCACGCTCGGCGACCTCATCCATAATCCCCGGGTGATCGCCGACCTGAAGAGCCAGGGAATTCTGTCTGTGGACGATCTGAACGACCTCGAGGAAGGGACGGTGATCATCCGCAGCCACGGTGTGTCCCCGGACGTTTACAGACATCTCAAAAGAAAAAAAATCGAAGTTGTCGACGCCACCTGCCCCATCGTGAAAAAAATCCAGAAGCTGGTGGCCAAGCTGGCCGGGGAAAAACTGGAGATCGTCATCGTCGGCAACAAACAACACCCTGAGAGCAAAGGCCTCATCGGCTACAGCCGCGACCGGGGGGTCGTCATAGAGAGCGAACGCCAGGCGGCGACCGTCGCCTTCAGAAAAAAGCGGGCGGTCCTGGCCCAGTCCACTCAGGACCTGTTCCTCTTCAAGAGAGTCGTCTCGGCCCTGATCGAAAAAACGGAGGAGCTTCGCGTTTTCAACACGATCTGCCACTCCACTCAAACCCGCCAGCGCGCCACCTCCGAGCTCGCCTCGGAGGTCCAAGCGCTTTTTATCGTCGGCGGCAAGAATAGCTCCAACACGTATCAGCTCTTCCAAATCTCCAAACGGATCCTGCCCCGGACCTACTTTATCGAGAGCGCCGACCAAATCACGCCCAAAATGCTCCGCGGAGCAAAAAAAATAGGGATCTCGGGAGGGGCGTCCACTCCGCCCGAAGCCATCGAAGAGGCTGTCGAAAAAATCAAACAGAACTTCGAGCAACAATCTCATGAGGAGAGTCGCGTCCAATGTCAGAGATAACCAAACATCCCGACAAAGACGAAAAAATGACGTCCGAGGATTATGAACACCTGCTGGATAAGTACCAGTTCAGCGCCAAAGAGATTTCCCCCGGCAAGCTGGTCAAGGGCAAGGTCATCAAAGTCACCCCCAGCCATGTCCTGGTCGACATCGGCCTCAAGTCTGAAGGGGTCATCCCCCTTGAAGAATTCCTGGAAAGCGCCGAGCCTTCCCAGCCCCATCCCGGTGATGAAGTCGAGGCCGTGCTTCAGCGCAGCGATCCTAGACAAGGCTATTTCATCCTGTCCAAAAAGATCGCCGACGTCCTGAAGGCCCTGGACCTCCTGGAAAAAGCCTTCAACTACCAGAGCTGGGTCACGGGAAAAATCACCGAGAAAATCAGGAACGGCTACACGGTCAATGTCGGCATCAACACCTTTCTTCCGGATTCCCACGCCGACATCCGGGTCGTCAAGGATCCCGAGAAGATGATCGGCCAGAGCTTCAAGTTCAAGGTCATCAAGTTCGACCGGAAAACCGAAAACGCGGTCCTCTCCCGAAAGCTGTTCCTCCAGGACGAAAAGGAGAAAAAACGCCGCAAGGTCTTCAGCCATCTCGCCCAGGGACAAAAGGTCAAAGGTCTGGTCAGGTCGCTGACGAGCTTCGGTGCCTTCGTCGATATCGGCGGCGTGGAAGGGCTGCTCCATATCTCTGACATCTCCTGGGGAAAGCTCAACCATCCCTCCGAGATTCTTCAGGTCGGCCAGGAATTGGAAGTCGTCATTCTCGATTTCAACGAGAAGGACGAGAAGATCTCCCTCGGCTTCAAACAGCTGACCCCGGATCCATGGTCGAACATCGCCGAGAAATACAAGACCGGGCAAAAGTTAACCGGCAAAGTCACCAGCCTGACCGATTTTGGCGCCTTCGTCGAGCTGGAAAAAGGCGTTGAAGGACTGGTCCACGTGTCCGACTTGAGCTGGTCCCGGAAGATGATTCACCCCAAGAAGCTTCTGGCGACGGGCCAGGAAGTCACGGTGACCGTTCTCGATGTCAACCCAACCACCAAGCGCATCTCCCTAGGCCTCAAGCAGTCGTCTCCTCATCCGCTGGAAATTTTCAAGCAAAAATACAACGCCGGGTCCCATGTCAAAGGCAAGATCACCAGCATCACGGATTTCGGCGCCTTCATAGAAATCGAGCCGGGCATCGAAGGGCTGATCCACATCTCGGATATCTCCTGGGAAAAGATCAAACATCCTTCTCAGAAGCTCAAGGTCGGCCAAGAGGCTGAAGCCGTCATCTTGAATATCGATGTGGAGAAGCAGAAGGTTTCTCTGGGCATCAAACAGCTGGAAGGGGATATCTGGGAAGATTTCTTTGCCCGGCACAAACCGGGCGACCTGGTCAACGTGAAGATCGTCCGCATCGCCGATTTCGGGCTCTTCGCCGAAATCACCCCGGGTATCGAGGGCGTCGTGTTCCTCTCGGAGCTGGACGATCGGAAGATCGACAACCCGGCCGATGCGTTCAAGGTCGGAGAGGAAAAAACGGCGAAGGTTATCAAACTGAACCCCCGGGACAAGAAGATCTCCTTGAGCTTCCGGCAAGCCCAGATGGACATCCAGAAGCAGGAATACCAGAGATACATGGATACCCAGGACGACCGGATGACTCTGGGCGACCTGATGAGAGACCAGCTTAAGAATATCCAGACTCCCAAAAAACGAGCCAACAAAAAGGAGGAAAAAACCGATGATTAAAGCCGACCTCATCAACAAAATCTCCAAGGAACTGAACATCCCCAAGCAGGAAGCGGAAATCGGTGTGAATCTCTTTTTTGACACGATCAAGGACGCCATCCTCAAGGGCGAGGAAATCGAGGTCCGGGGGTTCGGTAGCTTCCGCTTCCGGAACCGGCCCTCCCGCTCCGGCCGGAATCCGCGGACGGGAGACCCGGTCAAAGTTCCTCCGAAGAAAGTCCTCTATTTCAAGCCGAGCAAGCTGCTCAAAGAGCTGATCAATAAATCATGAGGTATATTGCGGCTCCCTGGCGAGAACCCTACGTCCGGAACCTCGAACAGACGAAGGGATGCATCTTCTGCCGCGCCCGCCGCCTCAAGGACGACAAACGGGGCTACGTTCTTTATCGAGGAGCCCACAGCTTCATCCTCCTCAATAAATTCCCCTATCTGCCCGGCCACCTGATGGTCGCGCCCTACAAGCACATCGCCTCTTTTGAGCAATCGCGGAAGGAATTGAGCGATGAGATCTCCGACCTTCTCAAGATGGGCCTGGACATCCTGAAAAAGAACTATCGTCCGCATGGCTTCAACCTGGGCATGAACCTGGGCAAAAGCGCCGGCGCCGGCATCGCCGATCATTTCCATTTCCATCTCATCCCCCGCTGGACGGGCGACTCGAATTTCATGCCCATCGTCGGCCGGACCAGGGTCGTCATCGAGGACCTGGACACGACCTACGCGCGGCTGCGCCCCCTGTTCCGGAAAAAAACGAGAAAACGATGAACTTTGAGCTGAGCGAAGATCAAATTCTCCTCCGGGACATGATCCGGAATTTTGCCGAGAAGGAGATCCGTCCCCAGGTCAAAGGGCTGGAGGACAGGCATGAATTCCCAGGCGCCATTATCCGGAAGCTGGGAAGCCTCGGCATCCTCGGGATGAGCATCCCCGCCGAGTTCGGCGGCATAAAAACGGACGCCGTCTCCAATGTCCTCGTTCTCGAAGAGTTGAGCCGGATCTCGCCGACCGTCTGCCTCATCGTCAGCGTCCACTCTTCGCTCTTCTGCTATTCCATCCTGAAATACGGGACGGACAGGCAAAAATCCACCTACCTTCCGCCGGCCGCCAAGGGGGATCTCCTGGGGGCGTTTTCCATCACGGAGCCCGAGGCCGGATCCGACGCCACGGCCCTGAAAACCAAGGCCCAAAAGCAGGGCGATTTTTATATTCTCAACGGGACAAAGGCCTGGGTCACCAGCGGCACGGAAGCCGACGGCCTGATCATCTTTGCGGTCACCGAGAAAGAGCCCGGCCTCAAAAAACTCAGCGCTTTTATCGTCGAAAAAAGCTTCCCGGGATTCCTGGTCTCCAAAGTCGAAAAAAAGATGGGGCTGCATTCATCTCCGACCGCGGAAGTCACCCTTGAGGACTGCCGGGTGCCCGCCGACAACCTGCTGGGCGGAGAGGGAAAGGGAGCCTCGATCGCTTTCCACTGCCTGGACTATTCGCGGATCGGGATCGCCGCCCAGGCTGTCGGCCTTTCCCAGCGGGCCCTCGAAGAAGGGCTGAATTACGCCCGGCAGCGCCAAGCTTTCGGAAAAAAGATCGCCGAGTTCGAGGCCGTCCAGTTCATGCTCGCCGACTGCGCTACCCAACTGGAGGCCGCCCGGCTGCTGACCTACAGGGCCGCCGACTTGTTCGACCGGGACAAGCCCTTTTCGAAAGAGGCTTCGATGGCCAAGCTCTACGCCTCCGAAGCGGCCAATCGAATCGCCTACCAGGCCCTCCAGATCCACGGCGGCTATGGCTATTCCAGCGAATTCGAGATCGAAAGGATCTACCGGGACGCCCGCGTGGTTTCGATCTACGAGGGGACATCGGAAATCCAACGCCTGGTGATCGCCAGGAGCCTTCTGAAAGAATCGTCATGAAAAATCCGGTGGAAAATTCGGTGACACACACCGAATTCAAGATTCGGTGTTATGCCGATGACGCTCGTTCGGTGTGTGTCACCGAATTTTCCCCAAAACATTCTGAGGTGAGATCATGCTAAAAACGATGCGGAAAAACGTCAAGTCGCTCAAGCCCACCCTGTGGATCGTCATCGCCATGTTCGTCGTCTCCATTTTCGTGGTCTGGGGCGGCGGCCTGACCAAGGGAGAAGGAGCCGGCGCCGGCGCGCTCGTCTCGGTCGGGAAAGTGCACATCTCCTCCGAGACCTATTTCCAAGCGCTGAGAAACCGGCTGGAAGCCCTGAAAAACCAGTTCAAAGAGCTCAACCGCAGCTTCATCGAGCAGCTCAACATCCCCCAGCAAGTGCTGGAGCAGATGATCGAACAGGCTCTCCTCTCCGAGCTGGCCAAGGACATGGGCCTTCTGGCCTCGGACCAAGAGGTCCGCGACAAGATCATCAGCTTTCCCGGCCTCCAGCAGGACGGGAAATTCATCGGCTTCGATGAGTACCAGCGTCGGCTGGCCTGGAACAGGATCTCCCTGGCCGATTTCGAGGGCAGCCTTCGCAAGGATATCATCCTGAACAAGGTCATCCAGGTGATCACCATGGGCGTCGTCGTCACGCCTGATGAGGTTTGGCAGAACTACCAGAAGGAAAAAGAAAGCGCCAAGGTTGAATACCTGGTGCTCGAAAAAAGCAAGGTCGAGCTGACCCAGAAACCTCAGGCCGCCGAGGCGGAGAGCTATTTTGAAAAGAACAAGGACAAATACAAGATCCCGGAAAAGCGTGAGGCGGCTTACGTCTTTCTCAAAACGGACGGTTTGAAAAAAGAGGTCGCGCTGGGGGAATCAGAGATCGAATCGTATTACAAAGACAACCTGGCCCAGTTCCAGATTCCCGAGAAGCTCAAGGTCAGCCGCATCTATCTGCCGTTTGCCGGCCAGGACAAAGCCCTTGTCCAGGCCGAAGCCCAAAGCGTGATGGACCGGATCCGGAGGGGCGAGGATTTCGCGGCTCTGGCCAAAGTGCATTCCAAGGACGACAAGGCCAAGACCGGCGGGGACTGGGGCCTCTACGAATGGCAGACTCTCGCGGCCAAAGAACAGGAAGAGATCAAAAAGCTCGGGACCGGGAAAGTGTCCGACATCATCACGCTGGAGGACGGGATTTCCATCATCAAAGTCACGGAGAAAGAGCCGGCCGCTACGACGCTTCTGACCGAGGCCAAGCCCAGGATCCGGAACATCCTCCTCGACCAAAAAGCCAGGGCTATGGCCGCCCAGAGGATCGGCAACCTGGAGACAAGCGCCAGGAAGGAAAAAAACCTGGATGCCGCCGCCCGCAAGCTCGGCCAAAAGATCCAGAACACGGGGCTCCTGAAGGAAGGGCAAGCCCTCCAGGACATCGACCCCTCGGGCGCCATCGCCACCGCCCTTTTCAAGCTTAAGGACAAAGAGATCTCCGCACCCATCTATACCTACGGCGGGGTTGGGATCGCCGAGCTGCGAAAAACCGAGGCGCCTCGGGCGGCGAACTTCGACGAGGTCGCCCCCGACGTCGAGAACGACGTCACAGAAGCCGCCAAAAAGGACAAAGCCCTGGCCACCATCAAAGAGGTCCAGAGAAAGCTGACAGACAAAAACTGGGAGGATATCGCCCAGAAGTACAAGCTGGAATACAAGACCATCAACGAACACAAAAAGGAGCAATATATCGGCGTCATAGGGGAAAACCCGGAGATCGACAGGCTCGCCTTCAGCCTGCCCTTCAAGCAGGTGAGCGATCCCGTGGAATTCGAAAACGGCTACGCCGTCGTCCGCGTCCTCGACCGAAAGCAGGCAGAGAAAGCCGAGTTTGAAAAAGAAAAAGAGACCCAGACCTCAAGCCTCTTCGAAACGAAAAAGACCAAGTTCCTCCAATCCTATCTCGCCAAGCTGAGAGACGAGAAGGGCGTGAAGATCAAATACAACCTGTTCCTGCAGACGACCAACGATATTCTCTCCCGGTACGAATCGGAGAAATAGCCCGGATTGTCATCGATCGGGGTCAAACCTCAACATTCAACAAATTCCTTTTTTGAGAGGTGACTTTCTGAAACCAAGATTTGAAAATTGTTGATGGTTGAGGTTTGATCCCATCAATAAAATGGCCATCAAAGCAAAGCTGACGACGTTCGATACGACGATGATCGTCGTCAGCCTCGTCATCGGGATCGGCATTTTCCGGACGCCGGCCATCGTGGCCAAGGCCACTCACAAGCCGGTTCTTTTCTTTGCCGCCTGGAGCCTGGGCGGCCTGATCAGCCTGCTTGGCGCCCTCACCTTTGCCGAGATCGGCTCCCGCTTTCCCCGGCCGGGGTCCTTCTATAAAGTTGTCGCGGAGAGCTACGGCAGCCTCCCGGCCTTCATGCTCAATTGGACGAGCGTGCTCATCGTCAACGGGGCCGGGGCCGCGGCGGTGGCCATCATCGGCGCCGAATATCTCAACCCGATCATCCTGCCCCAGAGGCTCCAATCCCAGCTGGCCGTCCAGCTCTCGGCGGCCGGGCTGATGCTCATCCTTCTCGTCATCAACTATCTCGGGATCAAGACGGGCGCCTGGGCCCAGAACATCCTGACCCTGATCAAGATCGGGATGATCGCCCTGCTTGTCTTCGCGGCATTTCGGCATCACGGGTTTCCGGCGGCGGCCTCGCTGCCGGCGGCGGGAGAATCGTCGAATCCCTGGTGGCTGGCCTTGGCCATCGGCCTCATCTCCGTGTTTTACACCTACGGCGGCTACCAGTGCACGATCAACTTCGGCGCCGACGTCCAAAAAGCCCAGCGCAACATGCCTCGGGCCATCCTTATCGGCGTGCTCATCATCATCGCCTGCTACCTGTCCATCAACTTCGCTTATTTCAAAGTCCTCGGGGTACAGGGGATCGCCGAGGCCAAGCTCGTCGCAGCCGAGGTGGCCCGCGTCTGTTTCGGCAGCTTCGGCTATCTCTTCGTCTCTCTGGCCATCTTCCTCTCGGCCACCGGATTCCTGAATGTGACGCTGATGCAAATTCCCCGCGCTTATTATGCCATGGCCGAGGACCGCACCCTTCCCCAGGTTTTCAAAAAAGTTAATCCGCGCACCCAGACCCAGGAATTTGCCCTCCTCTTTTTCGGCGCCATCATCCTGCTCTCGATTTCTCTTCTAAGCACCTTCGAGAATATCGTGAACTATGTCATGTTCCTGGACAGCATGAATATTGCCGTCGTGGCTTCGACGATTTTTGTCCTGCGTCGTAAAGCGAAGCTTTCGGGACAGCCCTATTCTGGGGCCCGAGCCCCACTTTACCCGGTCCTGCCGGCCTTTTTCGTCCTGTTCCTGATGGGGATATCGGTCAACGTCCTTTTGACGCAGACCAAGCAGGCGCTCATGGGGGCGGTCTTTCTCGTGACCGGGCTCCCGGTTTTCTTTCTGATGCGGTGGATCAACAAGAGCCCCCGACCGGCTGCGCCGCAGCCGCCGGCCCAAGCTTGATTTTTCAATCGAAGAGACCCAGAGCGATCTGCCACGATCCAAAGACGGGGTTTCTTGTTTGAGTCTTGAACTGCTTGGTCTGATAGACAAAGCCGTAACTGAGCTTGAATCGTTTGCTGTGAAAGGCCAGCCCAAGGACGATATCGGCCGTGAAGGGATTTTTATCGACCCGATGGCTTTTACGGAAGCTGTTGCCGTCAAGAAAGATGTCCCTCAGAACGGCGTGTCCTTCAAGGGCAAAGAATGCCTGAAGGCTAAAGCGGCCTTGGCCGGAAAGCCGCCCGTCCTTCTCCTCCACCAGCGAGGAGCTGTCGCTACCCGGCTGGATACGGGAAGTGCCGAAATCGTTCGGCACGTTCCACCCGATCCTCATCTCCACCCCCGTGTTGGCTCGGGTGATCGCATTGGACAGCTCCCCACCGCCGTGCAAGACCAGGTCCGAGCCGAAGCCTCCAAGTTTTTCTCCCTGCCAAGGCTTCCATTTATGGTCATAGGCGATCCCCAGAACCGGTTCGTTCTTGAGCTGGTGAGCCCAGCCGTTGGGCGGCGCGAAACCGAAGAATTTATGATGAATTTTCTGGATGTCACCGGCGAGGGACAGGGGACCGATGACCCCGATATCCAGCTCGACGGTCTCCATCGAGAACCGGCCGATTCTGTGGAAGCCGAGGCCCGCGTAGGCGATCCCGGCGTACGGCCGATCCCAGACGATGAGATCGAAACGCTCGATGTCATTGGGCGTGAAGATATTCTGGCCCAAAAAAGCCGAAACGAAACGTCGGGAGCCAGGGGCCCGGGCCAGGCAAAGCTTCCGGCTCAGAAAATCCAGCCAGCCCGGCAGGCGAAAATCCGCGGGACGGCCGTTGAGGCCCGGCGAGACCCAGACGAATTTCAAGCCATTCGTATAGCCCCGGTCGGTCCCGGCGAAGAGGTCGTTGTCTAGATAAAATCCGTAGACCCCGGAAGGCTTCTTCGCCCCGGACTCTTCGGCCCCCGCGAAAATGAGGCAAACCGCCGAGACAACCAGAAAAACCGAAAGGAGCTTCAGCCATGGATTCTTGGATGGCGACAAGGAACGTCACTCCTCGGTCAAACCGTATGTCTGTTTGAGGGTCTCATCGAAGACCGCTTTCCGCCCCGGGCAGCGCTTCCGTTGGCACAGTTGGCAGGAAAAAAACGAAACTTCGGTCGGGAAATAAATGCCCGAGACGGATTTCCTGGGGATCATCAACATACTTTCCATCAGCCGGACGCCGATCGCCGCCTCGGTTTCTCCCAGCAGGGCAAACAGAGGCTTCTGTTCCGTCACCGGCCAATCGGGGAGAGACCCGGGGCTCATGCTCGAGATCTTGGAAAGGCCAAAGCGCTTCTTCAAATAGTTCTCAAAATATTCGCCGGCCGATAGGAGGGCCAGGTCGGCGATCGTTTCCAGGTAATACTGCCTGAGAAGATCGCCGGAAGAGCCGGCTTTTTCTTCGAGCCGGCCGCCGATCGTGAGGACAAAAGGGAAAACCCGTTCCGCTTGATCCAGGTTCTTCCGCAAAACGCGGCTTCGGAAACTCAATCCGCCGATCTCGACGGCATCGTCCTCCTTTTTATCGATATAGGCAATCTCGTAGAAAGCTTTCGGAGCGATCAGCAGCAGGGCCGTCTCGAGCAGTTCTTCGACGAGCCGCAGGGCATTTTCGTACTTGCCGAGACGAAGATGCAGGATCAATTCGTTCGGGTCAAGAGAAACCGGTATGTTTTCTATAAGCATAAGGCCCTATTTTAAACAATTTTACCCCGATACGCTATGGGTCAGTTCATCCCAAAATTGCCAAAAGAAACGCCCGACGGGTCCTGTCGGACACCCTTGGAGGGAAACCCTTGCTGCGGGTTTCCCTCCAACGCTCGCTTCGCTCTCTGCCTCCTTTCCATGGAGCCTCTGGCGATGAATTCATCGGAGGATGCTCCTTGGAGGGGTGGCAGGGCGGGCGGGTATTCCCGCCGCCCGTTGGAGGGGGAACCTCGAAAAGGGTCCTTCTCCAAGAGTGTCCGGGGGGCCCTCGAACCACACCACCCGTCGGGTACCGTCGCTTTCTTTAGATTTAATGGAACGCTATGAGCTTTTGGCGAATTAATACAAACGCAATAAATAAAGCGACAATGTATGGGCGGCGCTTAGGCCGCCCTCAAGCCCCCGTAGCGGAGGGGGGCCCCGTCGGCTTTTCCGACGGGGGGAACCGACGGGACTGGTTCCCCGGGGCCCGGGGGCTGCGGGCGGCCTAAGCGCCGTCCGAACGGGGCTGTCATTTTAATTATTACGTTGATATTATTAGTTCCATCGGCAATTTTGGGAACATCAACTTTGATGGTTCTCTTCTATTTCGTTTGGACATAAAAGGGAAGCGAGACGTTTCGTTTTTTTTCTTTTGCAAATCCTGTAAAAAATCGGTAATCTGGAAACCCGGAGAAGGATTGAAAGGGTGAGACCATGACAAGCAAAGACAGGGTCATTCAGGCCCTGAACCACAGGGAGCCGGACCGCATCCCCGTCGATTTCGGCGCGACCGCGGTCACGGGCATGCATGTCCGCTGCGTCATCGGACTCCGTGATCACTACGGCCTGGAAAAACGGCCGGTCAAAGTCCATGAGCCCTACCAGATGCTCGGCCTGATCGATGAAGATTTGAAGCGGATTCTGGGGATCGACGTCGAGGGCGTTTATGCCGCCGAAACTCTGTTCGGCTTTTCCAACGAAAACTGGAAGCCTTGGCGTATGGATGACGGCACGGAAGTCCTCGTCTCCGAACATTTCAAGGTCCGAAAAGACGCCAACGGCGATACGCTCATCTATCCCAAAGGCGACCTCTCCGCGCCGCCCTCCGGCCGCATGCCCAAAAACGGCTTCTTTTTCGACACGATCGTCCGGCAAGAGCCGATCGAAGAGGCGCAGCTAAATCCCGATGACAATTTGGAAGAATTCGGCCCTATCTCCGACAAAGACCTCGACTATTTTGAGGCTGCGTCCAGGCAGGCCGCCGAGACCGGTCTCGGCGTGATCGCCACATTCGGCGGGACGGCCTTCGGCGATATCGCCCTGGTCCCCGCGCCCTTCCTGAAGAGACCGAAAGGCATCCGCGACATCGAGGAATGGTACATTTCGACGCTGACCCGGCAATCCTATATCCACGAGGTCTTTGAAAAGCAGACCGAGATCGCCCTGGCTAACTTGGAGAAAATCAAGGCCAGGGTCAAGGACCGGGTGCAGGCGGCGTTCATCTGCGGCACGGATTTCGGCACCCAGCAGTCCACGTTCTGCTCGGTCGAGACTTTCCGCTCTCTGTACTTTCCTTATTACAAAAAGGTCAACGATTGGATCCATCAAAACACCTCCTGGAAAACCTTCAAGCATTCCTGCGGAGCGGTGGAAACGCTTATTCCATCCATCATCGAATCTGGATTCGACATCCTCAATCCGGTCCAGTGTTCGGCGGCCGGCATGGAACCCGAAAAGCTCAAGAAAAAATACGGAGGCGATATCGTCTTCTGGGGCGGCGGCGTCGACACCCAGAAGACGCTGATGTTCGGCACGCCCGCGGCCATCCGCGAAGAAGTCCTCCGGCGTTCTGAGGTCTTGGGCAAGGGCGGCGGGTTCATTTTCAACGCCGTCCACAATATCCAGGCCAACGTTCCCCGGAATAATGTGGCGGCCATGTTCGAGGCGCTCAAAGAATTTGGCGGACCAGCATGAAGAAAAGCAACGGTTATGTGATATTTGTATCCGTCGTGGCGGCCATCGGCGGCTTGCTCTTTGGCTTTGACACGGCCATCGTCGCCGGCGCCACCCGCTACCTGAAAGACCAGTTCTCGCTGACCGCATTCGGGGAGGGGCTTGCCGTCAGCATCGTCTTGATCGGATGCATGTTCGGGGCCGGGATCGCGGGCACGGTCAGCGACAGGATCGGCCGCAGGCGGTTCCTGCTCCTATCGGCCGTTCTCTTTTTCATCTCCGGGATCGGCTGCGCCATCCCACGGACCATGGCTGAATTCCTCGTTTTTCGCTTCGTCGGCGGGCTGGGTATCGGCGCGGCGTCCATCCTCTCCCCACTCTACATTTCCGAGATCGCACCGGCCAAGATCCGGGGGGCGCTCGTCTCGGTCAATCAGATGGCCATTGTCACCGGGATCCTGCTCGCCTATTTCGTCAATTGGATCTTCGCCGGCATCGGCCCCTCCAACTGGCGCTGGATGTTCGCCAGCGGGGCCGTGCCCTCGATCATCTTTTTTATCCTGGTTCTCAGGGTCCCCGAAAGCCCGCGCTGGTTGGTCAAGCAGGGCCGGGAGAATGAAGCCCAAGTCATTCTCGCCCGGGTCGACAACGCCCAGTCCGCTTCGGCCGAGATCGCCAGCATCAAGGAAACCCTGACTTTGGAGAAAGGGGCCCTGTCCGAGCTTTTCCGGCCGGGATTCCGGACGGCCCTGCTCATCGGTATCGTCCTGGCCATTTTCCAGCAGATCACGGGCATCAACGCCGTGCTGTATTACGCCCCGCGGATTTTTGAGACCGCCGGATTCGAACGTATGTCGGCCATCGGGCAATCCACCATCGTCGGCTTTGTCAACATGCTGTTTACCGTCATCGCCATCGTCCTCGTGGACCGCCTCGGCCGAAAGCCGCTGCTGCTCACGGCCGCGGCAGGAATGGGGATTTCCTTCATTCTTCTCGGCGCCGCCTTTAAGTTCCAGCTCTTCACCGGCGGACTGGTCCTTCTTTTCACCCTGCTCTATGTGGCGTTCTTCGCCATGGCCATGGGGCCGATCGTCTGGGTGGTCATGGCCGAGATTTTTCCGACGCGCATTCGGGGCCGGGCCATGGCCATCGCTACGGTCTTCCTCTGGCTCTCGGATTTTCTCGTATCGCTCACCTTCCCGGTGATCGCCGACCGGTTCAACGAATCTTCGGCATTCTGGCTCTATGCCGCGATGTGCATCATCGATTTCTTCTTCATGCTCATCGTGCTGCCGGAGACCAAGGGCAAGACGCTGGAGGACATCGAGCGCCAATGGCTGAAAAAATAAGAGCTAAAAAACCCGCTGCCACTTGAGATAAATAAAGCAGCCGATACCGAGAATTATTCTTCCGGTAAAACAGATGAGATTCACTGGAGAAGACGACCAGAGGGCGGGAATCAAGAATGTCAGGACCAGCAAGGCAAGGATGATAAGCCGGCCGCCGGCATTCGCCTCATAGACGGCCCAACCTGCCAGGACAACGGACAGCACATTGCCTATAAGAGAAATGATCGCGAGATAGGCCAACATTTGATCAGGCGAGGGGACGGTTCCCCGGATTCAAATCAGAGAACCGTCTCCTTATCATTTATTCTTTTGGATGACGACGATCGTCTGGTTCAGTTCCGGGGCGGTCGAAGGGAAGACGAGGTCCTGCTCGCCGACTCGCGCTTTGAGATAGTATTCAATATCCGTCATCATCGCGGGAACATCCACCGCGTAGACGCTTCGGGCCAGCTTCCGCAGAGGGACGGCTTTAAAATTCCCTTGGCCAAGCTCCCGCCAATAGAAGAATGCTTCTTGAGGGGGATTCTGAGCGAGGATGATGACTTTCAGTTTGGAATGTTCACCGACCTGGATGCTCGTCCTGACGGTGGGCACGATCATTCTGGCCGGGCCGTCAAAGGTTTTCGAAAGCTGCGCCTCGGCCGGAAGCTCGGCGCCAAGCAGCTTTTTGAGCTCGTCGCCCGGTTTTTCCATCGAATCCGGAAGCAAGTGCTGTTCCCAATTGGCGATGGTCCCCAGCTCTCCCGTGTTGCTGACCGTGGCCAACAGATGACCGAATATGGCCTTCAGCGAACTCACCATCTGCGTCCTGAGGGGTAGCATGTTCTCCTTGGCAGCTTTGGCCTTCTCGGCGTCATTAGCCAGGCCTTTGGCTTTTTCCCAGGCCCGGTTGTATTCCGCCCAGAGGCAGCTGAAGTGGGCGATCTCCCGCATATATTCGAAGTTCCTCAGCCAGTAGTCAAAGCGCTCTCCGTACCCTTTGCCCTTGATCCGGGACTTCAAAGCGGCCAACTCATCGACAAACCCGTAATTTTTCTGGACTTCCCGCCACGGCCTTTTGTCGGGGACAATGCCGCCGGGCCCGTTGGTCCAGTTGACAGGAATCGGGAGCTTTCCATCCATTTTGCTAAAAACCTCCGCGATCTCCTTAGCGGCCGCCGGCCCGAACTGGTTCTCGGCCCAGTCCTGATAAAAATCGAGGCTGGCGAGATGGCGCGGCGTCTCGGGCCAGTCGGCCTCATAATCAAGGACTTTGGGACCGCCGCAGTTGATCTTCTTGACGTATTTATCCCCCGCCGCCGTCGTCCCTTCGATCACGATTCCAGCGACCGAAGGATAATGGATGCGGTCATTGAAATCGATAAGTATTTTTCCGCTTGCCGCTCTGACGTTCTTAAATGAGAGGTCCAGGGCCTTGTATCTGCCTGCTCGTTCATAAATGTCCACTTTCTCGGCCGCCTTGCTCCCCTGGATCAGGATATCGAACATGCGAGCGCCTTGCTTGTCGAATTCCCCCTCGCAGAATTTCAAGGTGACCGTGTAAGTCCCGTCTGGAACGGGAATATGATACGCATAGACCCGGTCCCGGATGTCTTTGTAAACGGCCTCTTCGTTCGTTCCGGCAATCGGCTTGTCCGTGAAGGTCATATACTGGCCGTTCAGGGGGCCGACCAGGTCGGCCAAACGGGCCGGCATCGTGTTCCAGCTCTGGTCCCAGGCGGCCTTGGCCAGGGCCAGCGTGTTCGCCGACAAAATCCGCGTCCGCCAAAGGATCCCCATCAAGCCGTCGCAGCCGTATTTCAGCGCATCCGCGGCATCGCGGCGCATCCGGCCGACCCAGAGCTGGGGTGATGTGAGCGACGGATCATCCTCGAGCCAGGGAATCGCCCATTTGGAGCGGCCGTCTATCCGGGCAAAATTTGGGTCCACGGGCGCTTTCCCGACTTCCCGGTTGATGCAGCTGGCCGCCGCTTTTTTCGGCAGAACCTGGTCGAAAAGTGTCCGGTTGCTCGGCGGGCCCAGCACCCAGCCGCACGTCGCCAGATTGAAGGGATGGCCGAGCTCCTCCGCCGCCCGGACGGCCATTTCCAGGTCTGTTGTTACGGCCTTGACCGCTTCGCTCGTCGCATCGGACCATGTCCATCCTTCGTTGGTCCAGAACCAATAATAGTCGACGGGGTAGGCGCTTGAGATCCGCTGGAAGATCCCCTTATAAAGTTCCTGGACGACCCGGGGATCCTTGGGATTCTTTCCCATCTTCTTCAGACGCTCCTGGACAAGGGCGGGAATGGTCAGAGGCGTTTCTGTCCCGACACAGGTCTGGACTCCCAGGAGCTTGGCGAAGGAGAAGGCGCCGCGAAGCATTGCCGCCGTCCGGTTGAACAGCTCGTTCGACTGCTCGGGGGTCTTCGGCTCCGGCATCAGGCCTTCCATAATATCCACGCCGTAGCCGTCCATCTCGAAAAGCTCGGATGCGCCAAAATGAAAATCACTGGTTTTTTTTGCCTGATAGCCCCAGTTGTGCGATCCCGGATTGACCCTCAGCGTGTTCTGATAGCTCGATGGATAGCTGTGGTTGACGCGCCCGTCGTTGTTCAGGTCGTCGGGAACTCCGATCCAGACCGTCGGCTCCGCGTTCGGCCCTCCCTCCGGATATGTGTGAAGGCCGAAAAAATTCATGCCCAGCTTTGGAAGCTGGCCAAGGATCGCCTTATACGTCTCCTCATTCCACCAGTCAGGGCCTTCGGCAAAATCATGAAAAGGCTGGATGCCTCTTAGCTTGAACAGCGGGCGTCCGGTTTCGTCCAGCGTGGGAATCTTGAAATTGATTTTTTCCTCGGGAACAACGTCTCCTTCAAGATAGAACCGGACCCCAAACTTTTCGACAAAGGCATATATTCCGTAGAGCATGCCCGGCCCGTCGCCCCCGGCAATCATCAAATGGGCTGTCTTGCCTGAGTGGAAAGTCTTCAGCCAATAATCCTCGGGATAAAGTTCTGGGAATTTATCGAGGGGGACTTTCTCGACAGAGCCCGCCTTTTCTCCGGCTTGGCGGAGCAACCTTCCTTTCTGGTCGACAATGATGCCGGGATCTTTGAGCTCGGCCAGGGAATCGATCTTGATCAAAGGCGCAAGCCGGCCGGTCAAGAGATAGAGATACCGGCGCAATTCGGCGGCCCCGATCGATTCAAACGTGGACGCGCTTTTCGAAAGATAGATGGCCGGACCCTTGTCCGTCCGGGCACAGGACGCAGAAATCACTAAAATCAAAAAGCCGATCCAGATAGGCTTATGTTTCATAGCGCCTTCACTCCCTGGCATTATTCTATTGAGGAAACCTCAAGAATGCAATTTCTTCCAAAATTGCCGATAGAGCCGGTCATCGCGAGGAGCAACAACTTTCCATTTCTATCGGTAATTTTAGGTTTCTTCCCGTTTTGGAAACCGGGATCTTCCTTTCCCTGATAAAGATATGAGATGGGCGGCGCGGATGTTGCCTTGCGGCGCCCGAAGCGCCTGGGAAGGGATTGTCGAGAGGACAAGCCTTATTTTCGGATCAGCTCCAAAAAAAGCTCGTTGACCTTGGCCTCCAGAGCCTTTTTGAAACGCTCGACCGTCTCCTCGAAGCCGTCCAGCCAATGATCGGTGATAAACATGGGCCGGCCGACATTCACATGGATCTTGGCCGGGGTGATAAAAGGACGATGCGTCCCATACATGGCCATGGGAGTGACGGGAACGGCGATCCCTTCCTGTTTGACCATGTTGTAGGAGATGATCGAAATCCCCCGGCCGAAAGGCGTGACGTAGGGGTTCGGGTCCTTGGCCACAATCCGCCCATGCCCCTGAAGGGCGATGAGGACCCGGCCTTTTTTGAGGTATTCCTGGCAGCGCTCGATCGCCTCGCGCTTGCCATGGACGTAGATATCCACAGGAATCGTCCCGACTTTCGCGATATTGGAGGAGATGTACTGGACAAAAAGCGATTTATAGGGGTTTAGAAAAAAATTGAGAAGAAGGCCGAAATTCCCGAGATAGAGATGGAGGTGTTTCCGGACGAGATAGTTGAACTCGCTTTTTGAGAAGATCTCCCTGTTGGCCGTGAAAAAAAACGGCCAGGGCACGACCTTGCAAACGACGGCGACATCCTTGTAGGTCCCGCAATGATTCCCGACGATTATGGCGGGGCCTTTTTTGACGAAATTGTCCTGTCCGTAGACCAGCAATTTTTTGCCGAGCAGGGCGACGGTGCTGGTTTTCCGGGCGAACGGCCCGTATTTTTCGAGCTCTTCTTCATAGCTGGCCATGGCGGATCTTATTTTATCCTAAAGCCCGGAATAATTCCAGGCATGCCCCGATCAAGGGAAATTTCGGTGAAAGCTGGACGTATCTCCTTATACATGATTTCGAA
>Ga0315274_10002229_pt1 | contig 29416 bp, 19 predicted proteins | sample YL17G02_20_MG_FD_203700 | JGI IMG/M metagenome (GOLD analysis project Ga0315274, IMG submission 203700) | Sediment microbial communities from Yellowstone Lake, YNP, Wyoming, USA - YL17G02_20 | ecosystem: Environmental > Aquatic > Freshwater > Lake > Sediment | place: USA: Wyoming | collected...
AGGTCGGAGCCGATCAAGCCATGGATGGTGACGCCGATTTTTGACTCGAACTTCTTGAAAAAATCCGGGGAGGCCAAACAAAATATGGAATCGATCCGGTAATTGCCGATGCCAAGACTGGTCATTTTTACCTGCATGCCACGCCGTTTCAATTGAAGTTTGGCGGCTGTTTCATCATTCAGCATTGTCACTCCGCCGGTATCCACTATGAAATAGTACTCTTCAGGACCATCATTGATCTTGCCTTTGACTAGAATAATGTGGTCTTTCAGTGCGAAGGGGATAATGCCTTCTTTTTGGACCGGCACATTCTGCGGATAAGTGAAAAAGGTAGACAGGAAAACAAGGAAAACAAAAATTCCGATCTTTGTTTTTGGCATTTTTCTCCTCATGGAATTATGTCGGAATAGATATTACTAATGCAGCGATGAAAATTCAATGCCATTCAAAGTCCGAAGAACTGTGTCCCTTTTGTGCCTCCAATTTGCATCAAACCATGCAAACAATGCAAACGGTTGGAACAGTACAATACCGCTCAATTTTCGATAACCAGCTGGATATTCAGTAAGTTGCTGGCAAATAAGGGATTTACGAGAAATCCCTGAATTCTTCCCTGGAGGATTTTAAGTCCCTTGCGTCTGCCGCTTCCGCCACCCCGGCGGGTCTTTGGATGGCTTGATTATAGCACAGTCCTCCGATGTGATTCTTGACTGGAAAGGAATAAGCCACACCTCGTTATTTGCATTAATGGGAGAAAACGTCTCTATATCCATACCCGATACGCGCCATCGCTAAATCTCTAAGACGCATGCGCAAAGCCGTCTGCGGATCCGCGACACTCTCATAGCGAATCGTAGACCGCGCTAGATCTAAAGTCGTGCACGCCCGCCGCTCGGAAACCTGGCAGGATGTTTTCATCACAAACACCGGATCCCGCTTCTCGGCGGGCCCGGAATGCACCTTCAGCTGGCCCTCCTATTGTCCAGTTAATGGGGTACACCTCAAGAATAAGCGTGGTGAGGAGCGCACCCAGCAGCGTTACGAATGTGATGTCAATGGTTTTCTCGGGGAAGTGATAATGATCGACAAGGATCCAGTGGACGAATTCCAGCAAGAGCCAGCCGCCGCCGATAAACGCGGCCAGGGTCTCGATAATGTGCCGCTTTCTCAGCTTGTCGAGGAATTTCCCGAAAAAGGATTTCTCTTTCCCCCCGGAAGGCGTCTTTTCCCCTGTCGAAGCGCGCATTATCTCTCCCCCTTACGGCGATCTGAATCTAGCATAGAAAATCCCCTAAATCAATCAAAATAAAAGCTTTACTCTGGTTCGTTGAATATATAATTCGACCCGGATTCATGGTAAAATATCGGCATGAATTCGGGGCGTAATACCGCCGTTATCGAGAGTGTCCTGGCCAAGTTGATGAAATCTGCGATCCTGCCGGACGATTGTTACTTGGCCGGGGGCACGGCTCTTTACTTCCGCCTTCATCACCGCCTCTCCGTGGACCTCGATTTTTTCTCTCCCAGACCATTCAGTCCTGAAACGCTTGTTTTCAAGCTCAGGCAGGCGTTTGGAGAGGTCGATCCGGAGCTCATGGAAAAAGACACTCTGATTCTGTTCCTCTCCCCGGAAAAGTTGAAATTTTCCCTTTTTTATCTTCCCTATAGGCTATTATCGCCTCTGACTGCTTACGAAATAAGACCAGGAACTGCCGCCTCTTTGGCCTCTCTTGATGATATCGAAGCGATGAAGGCCCTTGCTCTTGTCCAGAGAGGATCGGCCAAAGATTTCGTTGACCTCTATCATTTACTAATAAAAGCCGGTCATTCAATTCGTGAATTATCCCTCCTTGTGCGACGAAAGTATGACCTCGACGAGAAATATGATTATCATCTCCGGACGGCCCTGGCCTATTTTGACGATGCCGAACGGGAACTCGACGCCATCATGCTCGTTGATGAATCAGGGGGCATTCGGGGTATGGCCGAAAAAGAATGGCAGGAGATCAAAGATTTTTTTGTGAGGTTCTGCCTGTGAGGAAAGAGCTCTTTTGGGATAGGCTTGAGCAGAATATTGCACCGGAGATAGAGATAGAAAGAGCTATCAATTTCGGCGGGCTCGATTACATCGAAGAAGTCCAACGGAAATACGGCAGGGCCAGATTCCTGGATGTTTTATTGAAAAACAGGAACCTCAGCAAGAAGGCGGTTAATTACTGGTGTCTCGTGTTCGGGATCGATAGAGAAAAAACCGCGGCCTTTAGAAATCCACCCCTCATCTGGTCCCCCTACCGGTGAACAGCGGCTGAATTTGCGACGCTGAATCGAGGAATTAGACTTCCGCTACGCCTTAAAATGCGCCCATTCGTATTTCACCCGCTCCATGAGCTTTTTGAACCGCTCTTCGCTGCGTAAGTTACCTAAACAGGGATTCCGCTCCAGCGCCGGGTAATTTACTACGGGGAGCAGAATAGACATTGCATAATCCTTGCTGCTCCTCGAGTACTAGCCGGGCGATAAGGAAATATGGAGTCAACTATATTTCGCCCGGCTCAGTAAGTCCCTTACGTCTGCCACTTCCGCCACCCCGGCACCTTTGCTCGTTAATGGTCATTGCAGCTATCAGCTAAAAAACAGTTGATAAGAATGAGCATTTTCATTTTGATTTGATCATTCAGTTATCTGGCCATTAACTCTTTCGGCTTCAATCTTTCAATAACCTTAATATCAACCCACCAGATATCTCCCCCATAATTGAAAAACAAATATTTTCCGTCAGGTGAGATATAGGCCCCTCTAATATCCGGTTTGAACCCATGTTTTGTCAGGTCGATTGCCTCGCGCCATTTGCCGTCCTTATCCTTAAAGCTGACAAAGAGACTGCCATTTTCAACCTCGATATCAAAGATAATATAGCTGCCATCCGGTGCAATGCAAGGATGTGTCTGATTTCCATAATGAGGGTTGATATTTAGCGTTTCATAGTTTGTGAAAAGACCGTTGCTGAATGTCACCTTAGCCAGGTAATGTTTTGGCTGACTTCCCCATACCGACTGGGTTGTATAAAGCTGACCTGAATTATCGAAGGTAAAATACATTCCGTTTCCGGCATATTTTGGGACAGACCACCCCGTATCCGTTCTTTCAGACGCGTAACAACCCCATTTTTGGGTTTGCCCCGTCCCGAACTGCCAATAAAACAGCAGCCATTTATTATCAATTGAAACACAAGGATGGAACGCACTAGCCTCTTTCGTGATCTGCAATTGAGCCGGCTCTGTCCATACTCCATTCTCAACCTTTGTAAAAAATATTGTTGGGATCAATTCCTCAGAAGGATACGATAATCTGTAAAAATAGTACTCGTTTCCGCCGGGAGAAAATGAACCTTTGAAATCAACGAATTCCGCTGAAGAAATGATGCCCGGCGCAAATATTTCCGGCGTCATCCCCGGAAGCTTCTGTCCAAGGTATGGACCGGAGAGTTTGGGGAAGTCGGTTTGAGCAAATGAAATTCCGCAAACATTACCAAGGACGAAGCCAATCAATATCATTCTTTTCATTTTATTTCTCCTTACGGTTCTAGTCCTTAGGCATCGACTCTTAGATGATTTTTGCGAAGCCCAGCAAATATCCATAGTCATGTTTTTTAGTTTACCATGCTTTCCACAAAAAATAGATTTTCCTTACTAATGATCCTATACTGTGTCCCTTATACGCCCCCTTGTTGCATCATTCCCTACAAACAATGCAAACGATTGGAACGGTACACCATACCGCGAAATTCGATAACCAACTGAATTTTCAGTAAGTTGCTGACAAACGAGGGATTTATGAGAAATCCCTGAATTCTTCCCTGGAGGATTTTATGTCCCTTGCGCTGCCGCTTCCGCCGCCCCGGCGGGACTTTGGATGTCCAGATTATAGCACAGCCGTCCGAGGCGATTCTTTTTTAGAAAGGCGCCAGCCCGCTCTTTGCATTCAGAAAAATGGTGAAAAGGATCTCCGGCACCTATTTTTTGCGCAGGACTTGAAGACGCATGACGGCCTTTGTGTTGTTCGGGCTAAGTTTCAGCGACAGTTCGTAATTCCGGACGGCGGCCTCGACATTCCCCTTCCGTTCCATCGCTTCGGCCAAGCTGTCGTAGACGTTCCACGATTGAGGATAAAGCTGGACGTTGAACTCGAAAACCTTGATCGCCTCATCAAGCCGACTCTGGCCCATCAGGGCGTATCCGAAACTGTTGAGGCTCGCCTCCCGAATCTTCCCAGTCTCGTCGGCGGCGTTTTTTCGGGCCATATTCAACCCGGCTTCGATATTGTTTTCCGAGGCTGCCTGTACGATGTCGAAGATCGGCGAGTCCAGCGGATCGTATTCGTCCATCGTGTTTGTCGAAAAGGCGGGGTGGGAGTTTCCGAAAATCCGGCGGGCAAATTCTTGGGCCAAGCTGAGGCCGAAATACCCGTTGGCAAAATAGACGAAACCAGACCGCGCTTGCCGGTCAACCAGGAAGAAACACTTGAAATTCATGTTGTCTCCCCAATGCCACAGGTATTCGCGCCCCTCGACGTTTTCCAAGCCTAGGCCCAGCCCCCACCCGACACCGGGCGAGACAACGGTCTGCTCGGTCAACATCTGCCGGCGCAGGTCTTCTCTCAGCCCCGGCCCTTGGAGTACGGCGGCCAAAAATCGGGTATAATCGCCGGACGTCGTGTGAAGGCTGGACGCTCCGTTGGCGCTCGAGGGCTTGCGCTTTTGCCCGGCCGCGCCGAATAAAGAATGCGGCACAGCCGCCCGGGTGTCGTAATCGGGAATCCAAACGTACGAGCTGGAGGTCATCCCCAAGGGAACGAAGACGCGTTCCTTGACAAACTCGTTGAACGGCCGGCCGGCGATCTGCTCCATGACTTTTTGAAGAAGAACGAAGCCTTCGCCCGAATAGCCGAACTGCGTCCCGGAGTTGGCAATGAGCGTCAGCCGACCACCCCGCCAGTTGGGGAAGCCGCTGCGGTGGGACAAAACCATGCGCGGCGTAATGCCGCGGATCCGATCATCCTCGATTTTTCCCCGGAAAAATTCCCGTGTCAAAACCTCCTCGGACGCCTGAGCCAGGAGGGGCTTATCCAGGTCCAATCGGCCCTCGGCGACCAGAGTCAACGCGGCATAAGCGAGAACAGGCTTGCTGAGCGAACACGCTTCGAAAACCGTCTCTTCGGAAATAGGCTCCTGCGTCGTCCGGTTCTTGACGCCGTACGTCCGGGCCGGTTCGACCCGGCCGTCGGCGAGGATGGTCAGGCTCAAACCGGGGACGCCGGTACGATTCATAGCCTGTAGGACAAACGAGTCGAAATCCGCCGCCGGCAGCGAGATGCGGCTGACGCGGCAGCCGGTTACGGCCAGCAAGCCGAGGCTCAGGCAGAAAACCGATACAAAAAGGAGCGAACGGGCTTTTTTTTCATGGAGATTCTCCCGGGCATGCCGCTATGTTATACGCACAGGCAACCCCAAAGGTTTCGCCCGCAGAGCGGCGGATCGGCCCATCGCAGATGGCGTCTAACGAAGGGCAGAATTAAGCTTGCGCAGACGAGTTTGAGCCCTTGGATAGCTGTCGGATACGTCAGAAGGCTGACAAATGTAGATCAACTGCATCGGCAAAAAGTCTTTGATCTCAAAAACTTCGTAATCTGCATCATAGATCATCTTAAGCATCGTACGCAATGTGTAGAGCTCTCGATCCTTGGGGTCCCATCCGGACGCTTCCGGATCCATCTTCTCCGCATTCCACTGAACAAAAACAACTTTTCCATTCTCCTTGAGGCTGTTGCGGATATTGTTGAGGAACGCGGTTTTTTCCTTTACCAAGTGAATGGTATTCACTATCAAAACCAGATCAACGGACTCTTCAGGTATCAGCGGATCATTTCCTTTTCCGTGAATGATGATAATATTCTTCAGGCCTTGTTCCTTCCTGCGCTCATTCAGGAAGGCAAGTGCATTTTCGTCAATATCGGAAGCATAGACTTTCCCTGTTTCCCCTACTCGTTTGGACAGCATAAGGGTAAAATACCCGATTCCTGCTCCGACATCGGCCACATTCATCCCCGGTCCGATATGGAGTTCATCCATCACATGTTGAGGCATCTGCCAGTACCATGATCAATTTTGGCCTCCCCCATCGCAGGGAATGATAAATCGGGGCGCCGTCGGATGTCAAATTGAGTTAAAAAAGGTGTGAATAATTTGTGAATATTCATGGATCAAACAGCGTCAAATAGCGGACAACAACGGAACACAAAAATGAGAGTATTTTGTTGATTTTAAAGGCGTATCAGGGGAAATCAGAGTAATAGCTCACTAGTCCTTTTCGAATTTTAAGTCCCTTGCGTCTGCCGCTTCCGCCACCCCGGCGGGACTTTGGATGAAAGGATTATAGCACAGACATTCGGGGGGATTCTCATCCATCCTTTCCTCTTTAACACGCGGATTGCATTTATGGAAATCGTGATAGATGAAAACAAAATTTTGGAGATGCTGGACAGAAGGCCAGGCTTTCTCGGCTCACCGGAACTGAGGACAGCGGTCCTCGAAAGGAGACACCGTCCTGATCCGGGATAGGGACAAGAAGAACCCCGGGCTGACCGGAGAAGTCACGGTCAAGCTTTAACCGCGCGGCGCGTTGACGAACGGGTTACAAGCTGCGCGCGATCAGCATCCAGAATTTATCGCCCAGCTCGAGATAGCGCTGGATGGCCGAGCGGGCCATGTCGTTCGAATATTTGGTCAGGTATTTCTCGACCGTGAAGGGCTCCTTGTCCGGCGTTTTACTGGACAGAATGTCCTGAACTTTTTTCTCCAGCAACGGGAGGTCAGAGAACGCCCTATCCTCGTACTCGGCGATGACCGCCTCGACGTCCTTCTGGGTATCGCCCCACTTCAGCGTCGCCAGCCTGTTCGCCCGGCGGAAGGCCCAGGCCGCCGAGTCCATCCGGAAGCGGTGCTGGGCGCAGTTTTCGAAGCTGGGCGGGAGCTCGGTCGCGCCGGCAAAGATGGGGATGCGGGCGCTCATGGCCGGGTTGTCGAAGGCGAACCAGCAGATCGCTCCCACCGCCGGCGGCAGCCAGCCGCGGACCTGGATGACCGTCGCGTAGGAGCAGGCCGAGATCGGGATGGTCCGGGCCATCTGGATCGTGCCGGGCTTGAGGGTGTTGACGAGCATCATTATGTCGCGGGGCATCCAAGCGCTGGCAATGGTGCTCTTGACCATCTCCGGCGCGGCCGGCGGGGCGGCGGGAGCCGGCTGAGGAGTATCCGGCCGCCGCATCGGCTGCCGCTTGGGGACGAGGAGATTCTTGGTCATGTCCAGGTCGGTCTCGGCGTAGGGATCCCGGTAGATGCGCAGGATGTCCCGGACCGAGACCTTCTTGTCCGGCTTGACCGAGAAGGGAAGCTCGGCCGCGTTCGGATCGAGCTTCAGGGATGGGGCCAGAGTGTTGAAGACGAAGTATTCGCGCTGGGAATAGGGCCTGCGGCCGTTGTAGGCTTCCCAGAATTTAAAGGGCTTGCCGCTCTTGGGATCCCACCAGCCCATATCCTGGGCGACCTTGAAGACGTTGTCGGAAGCAAGATAACGGTCCGGATTTTTGAGGTCGAGCTCGGCGATGCGGGGGATGTTGGCCGAGATCCCGACATGATCGTCGGGGATGCGGACGGCCGCCCAGACCGCGCCCTTCTCGAGCGGACCGGCCCCTAAGATCTCGAACTGCCAGACCTCCTTGCCGTCGGCGATCGTAATGCACTCCCCGTAGTCGCCGTAGCCGTACTGCTTGACGAGCTCGCCGGCGAGTTTGATCGCCTCGCGGGCCGTCTTGCAGCGCTCGAGGAGGATCCTCTCGATTTCCTCGATCAGGAACATGCCTTCGGGATTATAGAGCTCATCGCGGCCGCCGAACGTCGTCTCGCCGATAGCCAAGCCGTGTTCGTTCAGGCAGGGATAGGCCGTGTTGAGGAATCGAAAGGTCTCGGGGACCTGGGGGATATCCCCGCTCTTGACCATCCCGCGCAGGTCGGTCGAAGTCTCGGTGTGCATCTTGCCCGAGAAGATCTCGGTTTTGGCGTTGGCCGGCCAGGTTTGGTGCGGGACGATGTTCACCCATTGACGGTAATTCCCGTCGCAGGTGTGGCAGGTGATGACGGAGCCGTCCACGGTCGCCAACCGGCCGACCTCGATCGAAGTGCAGGAGTCAAACTCCTGAGGCCAGGACTTGACCGGGGCGCCCGTCTTCTCCGCCGAGGCGAAGAGGAAGGCTGAAACGAGAATGAGGATCGTTACCACGACCGGACCCAGGAGTCTTTTTCGCATAGCTAGGGTCATATGCACACCTCTCTTAGAATATAGTCAGATTATTCCTTCACTTATGAGGATATGTCAACTGATAATTGGGACGAGCAAGGCTTGCCAAATCCGGCCTGTATCTTTATTATAGTAATATCCAAAGGGAACGGGCTAGGGCGTGATTAGAGAGTTTGCCGGAAAGCTAAAGCTCAACCTTCTCATCCTATCCGTACTCAGTATACTCGCCTTCCCAAACGGCCGTCAGATCAAGAACTCCCCGGAAGGCTCTTACATCGTCGACGCCTGGAACGCGGACACCGGCCTGCCTCAAAACTCGGTCTTGGCAATCCGGCAAGCCGAAGACGGATATCTCTGGATCGCGACTTTCGGCGGGCTCGCCCGTTTCGACGGCATCAACTTCACGACCCTGAATCTGAGAAGCCTCCCCAGCCGAATCGGCGGCCAGGTCTCGATTCTCGACACTTTGGGCGGCAACAGGCTGCTGCTGGGGACCGATCGGGGAGAGGTCTTGATCCTTAAGGACAGCCAGGTCACGACCTTCGACTCCCAGAAGGTCCTCGGCGAAGTCATCATCCAGGGGATCTTCGGGGACCCCGCCTTGAAAACATGGATCACCACGGAGTCCGGGGCATGGGTGATGAAGGACGGCCTAATCTCGGAAGCCCGTCTCCCGGAGGGAGCGGGCTCGGGGCAAGCCGTAAAAGTTTTTAAGGGCTGGGGAGAGCGGATTTGGCTGGTATCCCCCGACAACAGGATGATATGTCTGGACGACGATCGAACGGTCCTCTCCCTCGCTCCGCCGCCCGGCCGGCCCGCCCGGCAAGTGACCTGGGTCTGGGAGGAGTCGGCCGGCAAGCTCTGGATCGGAACCGAATCCCACGGCCTGTATCGATGGGAGGACGGACGATGGGATCCGTTCCAACCGGGCACCATCCTGGATGGATTGAATATCATCAAGGCCGTCAAGGACGCCTCCGGCGTTCTTTGGATCGGGACGGCCGGCCAGGGATTATTCGCCGTGGTTCAGGATCGAATACTCGATTTCAGCGTGTTCGACGCCCTCGCCGGCGAAGAGATGGAGGACCTCTTCATCGACCGGGAAGGATCCGTCTGGATCGGGCTGAGTCGCGGCGGGATGGTCCGACTCAAGCCGAAGACCGTCCGGTCCTATTCGATCGAGGACGGCCTTTCCCATAACACCGTTTATTCCGTCTGCCCGTCACCCGACGGGGGCGTTTGGATCGCAACCACCCGGCGCGGCGTCAGCTACTGGGAGAACGGCGTCTTCACGAATTACGCCGGAAAAAGGGGATTCCCCGACAACGTCAACGTCGTCTACGTGGACCGGGCGGGCCAGGTTTGGATCGGCAGCCGGGACCAAGGTCTTTTCGTCACCGACGGCAAGACCATCCGCTCTTACGATCTCCGGGACGGCCTCCCCCACTTGAACGTCCATGCCATTTATGAGGACCGCCGAAAACGGATCTGGATCGGGACCGAAAACGGTCTTTGCACCGCCGAGGACGGCGTCTTGCGAATCCCGGCCGAGGCCGCGAGGTTGTCCGGCTTGAACGTCATTTCCCTTCTCGAGGATCGTCAGGGAACCCTCTGGGCGGGGACCGACGGCCAAGGGATATGTTCCCTCCGGGGGGATAGATTAAAAAGATACGCGGCGGCGGAAGGTCTGCCCAATGCCATCATCCGCGCCATTTACGAGGACCGGGACGGCGTCCTCTGGCTGGGAACGTATGGGGGCGGGTTGATCCGCTTCAAGGACGGCTCCTTCCAATCCATCACGACGGCCCAAGGGCTGTTCGACGATATCGTCTCCATGATCCTCGAAGATGGCGGAGGATCTTTCTGGATGTCCTGCAACCGCGGGATTTTCAGGGCCGACCGGAGGGAGTTGAACGATTGCGCGGACGGCCGGATCGCCCGCACCTCCTGTTTGAATTACGGCCGCAAGGAGGGGATGAAGAGCGAGGAATGCAACGGCGGGAATCAGCCCTCCGGCTGTTTGACCGGGGACGGATATCTCATCGTCCCCACCTTCAAGGGCATCGCGGTCCTCGACACGGCCCATTTAAGAACCAACACCCTGCCGCCGCCGGTCTCGATCGAAAGCATCCTGGCCGACGGCCGGAACATTCCTCCCAAGCCGCGGGTCGTCCTCCCGGCCGGGACGAAGCGGATCGAGATCCGCTTCGCCGGGCTAAGCTTCGTGACGCCGGAGAAGGTCCTGTTCCGGTACCGCCTGGAGGGTTTCGACGGCGACTGGCTGGGCCCGAGCAGGGAGCGGACGGCCTCCTATACCAGCATTCCGCCCCGGTCCTACCTGTTCAGGCTGACGGCCTGCAACAACGACGGCGTCTGGAACAACACGGGCGTTTCCTTCAAGCTCGAGGTCCTGCCCTATTTCTACCAAAGAGCCTGGTTCTACGCGGCCGGCCTCCTCAGCCTCGTTCTCCTCGGCGCCGGGACCTACCGCGTCCGGGTCCGCAGGCTCCGGAAGCGGCAAATCGAACTCGAACGTCTGGTCGGGGAGCGGACGCGCCTGCTGACCGGGGAAATCGCGGAGCGCAAGCGTGTCGGAGACGCCCTCCGCGAGAGCGAGGAAAAATACCGGACGATCATCGAGAATTCCAAGGACGTGATCATGATCATCCGGCCCGACGGTTCGGTCAGCTACGTCAGCCCCTCCCTGGAACAGGTCCTGGGGTTGAAGCCGGAGGAGATGCTCGGCCCGCTCGATTTCGGCCGGATCCATCCCGAGGACCGGCCCATCTTGAAGAAAATCGTGTCCCGGGCCCTGAACGGCGAGGGGGGCGTCGGCGTCGAATACCGGGCCCGCACCCGGACCGGACACGTCAAATGGCTGTCCCATTCCTGGTCCCCGGTGGTCGTCGGAGGCCGGCTGAGGATCATCGTCAATTTCATCCGCGACGTCACCTACCGCCGCCTCGCCCATGAACGGATCAGAAATTCGCTCCAGGAAAAGGAAGTCATGCTCAAGGAGATCCACCATCGCGTCAAGAACAACATGCAGGTCATTTCGAGCATGCTCAGCCTCCAGGCTTGGGCCGTCAAAGACCGCCGCGTCAACCGGGTCGTGAAGGAATGCCAGGGCCGCATCCGGTCGATGGCCCTCGTCCACGAAAAGCTCTACGAGTCCAAGGATCTCGCCCACATCGGATTCGCCGAATACCTCAAGACCCTGATCGACCAGCTGATCGCCTCGCACAAGATCAACACCAAGAGGATCCAGTTCAAGATGGAGGTGGAGCCCCTCCGCTTGAACATCAACGCGGCCGTCCCCTGCGGACTCATCGTCAACGAGCTCTTGACCAACGCCCTCAAACACGCCTTCCCGGGCAAGCGGAGCGGACAGGTCGTCCTCCGATTCCATCGGAAGAGCGGAGTCGGGTTCGTCCTGGAAGTCCGCGACACCGGCATCGGGCTCCCCAAGGGGATCGAACTCAAAGCGCCCAAGACCCTCGGACTCCGGATCGTCTTCCTCCTCGTCGGCCAAATCGAAGGAAAGATCGAATGCATCCGGAAGAACGGCACGACGTTCCGGATCACCTTCTCCGAGAGGAAATAGACGGCGGACGCCCGCGCCCCGGGCCCGTCTTGTCCGCGGCCGCCAATCCTCTTATAATGGAGCAACCATGCATCTCCATACCATCGATTGGGTCATCGTCTTCGCCAGCCTGCTCATCTGTTTCGTCCCCGCCCTGTTCTTCGGCAAGCGGTCGGGTAAGAACACCTCGGAGTTCTTCGCCTCGGGCCGGGCCGTCCCCTGGTGGCTGGCCGGCCTGTCCATGGTCGCCACGACCTTCAGCAGCGACACGCCCAACCTGGTGACCGACATCGTCCGCCGCAACGGCGTCGCCGGGAACTGGGTCTGGTGGGCGTTCACCCTGACCGGCGTCGCGACCGTCTTCTTCTACGCCAGGATGTGGCGCCGCTCCGAAGTCCTGACCGACCTCGAGTTCTACGAGCTCCGCTACTCGGGAAAGGCGGCCGGCGTCGTCCGCGGTTTCCGGTCGGTCTACCTCGGTTTCCTGTTCAACTGCATCATCATGGCCACCGTCAACCTGGCCGCCTGCAAGATCGCCGCCATCCTGTTCGGCCTCGACCGCTGGCAGACGCTCCTCCTGGTCGGCCTGCTCAACGTCGTGTTCGCGGCCGTGACCGGGCTGTGGGGGGTGCTGGTCATCGACATGATTCAGTTCTTCATCAAGATGACGGCCGTCATCGCCGCGGCCTACTTCGCCGTCAAATACGTCGGCGGCATGGGCGTTCTCGTTTCGAAGCTCTCGGCGACGACCGGCCCCAACGGGGTCCACTTCCTGAACATGCTGCCGGATTTCAGGAGCAACTGGGACCTGGCCATCGCCATCTTCATCATGCCGATCGCCGTCCAGTGGTGGGCCGTCTGGTACCCCGGCGCCGAGCCGGGCGGCGGCAGCTACATCGCCCAGCGGATGCTGGCCTCGAAATCCGAGAAGGACGCGCTCGGCTCCGTCCTGTTCTTCAACATCGCCCATTACGTCCTGCGGCCCTGGCCCTGGATCCTGGTCGGGCTGTGCTCCCTGATCGTCTACCCCCAGCTCTCGGACATCCAGAAGGCCTTCCCCAACCTCAATCCAAGCCTGCTCGGACACGACATCGCCTATCCGGCCATGCTCAAGTTCCTTCCGGTCGGGTTCATCGGATTGATGGTCGGGGGCCTGATCGCCGCCAACTCGTCGACGAACCTGACCCACCTCAACTGGGGGGCGTCCTACCTCGTCCACGACTTCTACCGGCGCTTCCTGAAGAAGGATGCGACCGAGAAGCACTATGTCATGGTTGGACGGCTGGCCACCATCCTCCTCTTCGTGTCCGCCGCGAGTTTGGTCTTCGTCCTGGAGACGGCCAAGGACAGCTTTGACATCATCCTCCAGGTCGGGGCCGGGACGGGCCTCCTCTATCTCGTCCGCTGGTTCTGGTGGCGCGTCAACGCCTGGTGCGAGGTCTTTGCCATGGTCAGCTCCTTCGCCTTCTCCCTTCTGATCCTGATCCTTCGCAAGGCCGGCGTCGTCATCCCCACCCACTACGCTCTGATCCTGACCGTGGCCGTGACGACCGTCTGCTGGATGCTGACGGCCTTCCTGGGACCGCAGACGGACCGCCAAACCCTGATCAAATTCTACAGGAAAGTCCGCCCCTTCGGCCCCGGCTGGAAGGCGATCCGGAAGGAAGCCGGCATTTCGGAAGCCGAGGCCAAGGCGACCCACGAGAGCTTCCCCCTGGCCCTGGTCGGCTGGGTGTCGGGATCGCTCACGATCTGGTCGGCCCTGTTCATGGTCGGGAACATCCTCTACGGGCGATGGGGCTACGCCATCGGCCTGGCCGCGGTTTTCTTCGTCAGCGGCTTCGTCCTGATCCGGGTCATCAACAGGCTTTGGGCCAAAGGCCCGTCCGCTTCCTGATGAACGCCGTCCCGATCGTCATCGGCGCCCTTCTCTTGTTCGCCCTCGCCTATCGCTATTACAGCGCTTTCATCGCGGCCAAGATCCTGGCGCTCGACGACAACCGGCCCACCCCGGCCCATACCCTTAACGACGGCTCCAATTACCATCCCACCAATAAATGGGTCCTGTTCGGCCACCACTTCGCGGCCATTTCGGGCGCCGGCCCGCTGATCGGCCCGGTCCTGGCCGCTCAATTCGGCTACGCGCCCGGGCTCCTCTGGATGCTGCTCGGCGCCGTCATCTCGGGCGGCGTCCACGACTTCCTCGTCTTGGGCGCTTCGATCCGGCGCAAGGGGCGGTCCCTGGCCGAGATCGCCCGGCACGAGGTCAGCCCGCTCGGCGGCGCCGTCGCCTCGGTGGCCATCCTGATCATCATCGTCGTCGCCCTAGCCGGACTGGGCCTGGCCGTCGTCAACGCCCTGAGCGAGAGCGCCTGGGGCACCTTCACCATCGCCATGACCATCCCGATCGCGCTGTTCGTGGGACTGTGGATGTACCGGATCCGGAAGGGCCGGATCGCCGAGGCCAGCCTGATCGGAGTTGTCGGCGTGTTCGCGGCCGTGATCCTCGGGAACGTCGTGGCCCGCTCCCCGTCCCTGGCGTCCGTCTTCACCCTCCCCCGCGAAGGGATCATCCTGGCCATCGCCGCCTATGGTTTCGTGGCATCGGTCCTGCCCGTCTGGCTGCTCCTCTGTCCGCGCGACTACCTGAGCTCCTACCTCAAGATCGGAACCATCCTGGCCCTTATAGTCGGCGTTTTCATCGTCCATCCCAACCTTAAAATGCCCGCTTTCACTCCCTACATCCACGGAGGAGGCCCGATCATACCCGGCAAGGTCTTTCCTTTCCTGTTTATCACGATCGCCTGCGGCGCCGTCTCGGGATTCCACGCCCTTGTCTCGTCCGGAACGACCCCCAAGATGATCTCCAAGGAGAGGGACGCGCGCCTGATCGGCTACGGCGCCATGCTGGTCGAATCCGTCGTCAGCGTCATCGCCCTCGTCGCCGCTTGCTCGCTCTTCCCCGGCGACTACTTCGCCATCAACCTGAGCCCGGACAAATTCGCGGCCCTGGGCCTGCAGCCGGTCAACCTGACCGAGCTCTCCCGGGAAGTCGGCGAGAAGATCGCGGGCCGGCCGGGCGGGGCCGTCTCGCTGGCCGTGGGCTTCGCCCAGATCTTCTCGGCCATTCCGGGCATGCGCAAGCTGATGTCCTACTGGTACCATTTCGCCATCATGTTCGAGGCGCTCTTCATCCTGACCACCATCGACACCGGAACGCGGGTGGCCCGTTTCCTCGTCCAGGAATTCGGCGGCCGGGTCTGGAAGCGGTTCGAGCGGACCGACTGGCTCCCCGGCTCGCTCGCCGCCACCTTTTTCGTGGTCTTCTCCTGGGCCTACTTCATCTGGACCGGGAATATCTCCACGATCTGGCCCATGTTCGGGACGGCCAACCAACTGCTGGCCGGAGTCGCTCTGGCGGTCGTCACGGCCGCCATCATCAACGCGGGTAAAGTCCGCTATGTCTGGGTGAGCCTGGTCCCGCTCGTCTTCGTCGCTTCCACGACCCTCTATGCGGGCTGGCGGAACATTTTCGACAATTTCCTACCGCTCGTCTCCAAGCCGGGCCAGCGGATATTGGGCGTCATCAACGTGTCCCTCACGGCCGTCATCATGGCCTGTTCGGTCATCATCCTCGCCGAATCCGCGCGCCGGGCCTATAGGGTGCTGGCCAAGGGGCGCTATACGGTCCGCGGCCGCGTCGTATCCGCGGCCGACCCCGGCTTCAAGCCGCCCGATTTCGGTGAAGCTTGAGGCGGTCCGCTTGACCCGAAGATCCACGCTTGTTCTTTCAGGGCATTCGACCCTCAAGGAAGAAAAGAGGCGGACGCGCGTCCAAAGTGTAAACGCGAGACGATTATTCGGAGAGGACGATATGGAAAAGACGACACCGGGCCGGCCGAAAGCCCGGGAATCCGGGAATGGGCTTGGACTCAGCCGGCGGGATTTTCTGATCCGCTCGGCTTTGGCCGCCCTGATCCTCCCCCAGGAATTCGGCCGGAGGCCGTTTCGGCGGAGGATTGATCCCGCCCAAGCCCCCGCCTACCGGCATCGCGTCATTTCCGTCGAGCGCCTGGCCGCCGCCAAGGAGGAGTTCGACGACCTCCGATCGAGCGACCGGATCAGCCGCGCCAAACGCCTCCGTGAAGAGTTGGCACGGCTCGACTGCCGGGTCCCGGCGGAAATCCCCGGCGCCAAGGCCGTTATCATCGCCGCGGCCTTCGCCAAACCGATGTCCGCGAATTTTTTATGGAAGGGCCGTTCCCGCGCCGTCACGGTCCCGCCCCAGTATTTCAGGGACGACTTGAACCGGGAAACCCTGAAAGCCGTCCTCCTCAAGGACGTCGCCAAGAACCCCGCCGCCCGGCTCGTCGATTTCGGCGACCGCGTCCCCCTCAAGCTCCTGGCCGCCCGCAGCGGGCTGGGGCGATTCGGCCGCAACAACCTTATCTATGTGGACGGCATGGGAAGCGCCAGCCTCCTCTACGCCTACGCGACCGACGCCGCGCTCCCCGAGGACGATTGGAGCGACCCCGTCCTCCTGGACGAATGCCGCCGCTGCCACCATTGTGACCGGATCTGCCCGACCGGCTGTATGACCCGCGAGAACTTCATCATCGACGCCGGCCGCTGCATCACCCTCTACAACGAAGTCGAGGGCAAGTTCCCGAACTATGTCCTCCCCAGTATGCATAACGCGCTGATGGGCTGCCTGAAATGCCAGTCGCCCTGTCCGGCCAACGAGGGGCTCGAAGAGATGAGCGGACGCCTTGATGATGTCTCCGAGGAAGAGACCGGGAAGATCCTGGACGGCAAACCCGACGACGACCTCCTGGCCTCCCTCCGGGCTAAGCTCAGGCAGCATCAAGCCGTCGCCTCGAAGGAGACCTTCCCGATCCTGACCAGGAACCTCGGTTTGCTCCTCAGGTCCTAAGAAAAAATAAGGAACCGCCGAATCCTCACTTCCGGACCGGCTTGAGGACGAGGTCCTGGAAGTCGAAGCTGAAGTCCGTGTCGGGCGAGACCGGCGCCATCTTGGCCCGGTCGATCATCCCGTCCGGATTCAGGGCGAAGGTCAGGAAGGCGTCGGCCCGGAGCTCCCGGTCCCGCCAGCGGACGACAAACGTGTCGTACTGCCAGTGCTCGCAGTCCCCGACCAAGCCCGGCGTATGGGCGAAGCGCACGACGAGCTTCCCGCCTTCGTCCTCGATCGCGATGTCGCCGTACCAGGCGTCGCGGTAGAGGCCGGCGTATCGGGCGAGGGGCAGCGAAGGACGCGAGGCGGCGTCGCGGGCGGCGGCCGCCTTGCCGACGGCATCGGCCGTCCCGGCCCTCTGTCGATTGCGAACGGCCAGGTAGGCGGCGACCCAGTCGGTCCGGGGCGCGGCCAAGTAATAGTCGAGAATATGATAAGTGGCGGCCATGAAGGCCTCGGCAGACTCCTGGTTGGTCAGGACGACGACCCCCAGGCCTAGATCCGGGACCAGGGTGACCTTCGATACATAGCCCGAAAGCCCGCCCGTATGGGTCACGATCTTGCGGCCCCGGTAATCGTGGACGCCCAAGCCAAGCGCGTAGCCGTTGAAGTTCCTGCGCAGGGCGGCCAGCTCGGCCGGAGGCGCGCCGATCGGCATCGGCGTCACCATCGTCGTAAGCTCGCGGGCCGTCCGCTCCGAGAAGAGGCGCGAGCCGTCGCCGAGGCGCCCCTCGTTGAGAAGGATTAGGGCCCATTTCGCCATGTCCGCGGCGCTCGAAGCGATCCCGCCGGCCGGATTCATGTTGTCGCTCTCGAACGGCTTGACTTCGCGGACGACGCCGTCGATCGGCGCGTGGGCCGCGGCGGCGTTCGGGGCTCCGCTGAAGTCCGCGAAACGGACCGTGCTTCCCGCCATCCCGACTTTTTTCAGGATCCGTTCGGTCAGGAAATCCTCCCAAGTCCGGCCCGAAACGGCCTGGATGACCTCGCCGGCCGCGATGTAGAGGACGTTGTCGTAAGCGTAGGCGCTCCGGAAACTCGTCGCCAAGGGAACGAAGCGGAGGCGTTTGACGATCTCCGTCCGGCCGTAGGTCGAGGGCGGCCAAAGGAGGAGATCTCCGGCGCCGAGCCCGAGCCCGCTCCGGTGGACGAGAAGGTCGCGGACGGTCAGTTCGCGCGTCAGGTAGGGATCCCCGAGCTGGAACCAGGGCAAGTAGCGGATGACCGGTCCGTCCCACTCGATCTTCCCCTCTTCAACAAGGAGACCGAGGGCCGTGGCCGTGAATACCTTGGTGTTGGAGGCGATCGCGAACAGGGTTTGGGCGTCCACGGCAGCCGGCTCGCCCAGCTTCCGGACGCCGTAGCCTTTAGCGACCAGGACCTTGCCGTCCTTGACGACGGCCAAGCCGACGCCCGGAACTTCGAATGCCTTCAAGACCTTGGCCAGGGCGGCGTCGAGGTCCGGCGGCAGCGACGCGGGCTCCTTGGCCTCAACCGCCGTCGCCGCCAGGATCGCAAACAGAAAACAGACTAAGAAAACGCGAAAACCGATTCTTTGCGGGATGGATTTTTTTCCGGACACGCCGAGCCTCCTTCGATCGCCGCGGGTTCGCGCCCGCAGGCTGCTTAAGATAAGATGTTATTTACCGGGCGGAACGATGTCAACCTTGGCCGGAGACGCCGGGATCTCAATCATCCCGTTCTATGGGGAAAATCGATTTCTGCATCTTGAGAGCCGTTTCCGCGTATGATAGAATAGTTAAGAATATCATCGTTTGAGGGAGGAACGAAATGACCCTGCGAAAGATCGCGTTTTTGGAAAAATCGGGAATGGGGTTCGTCTTCGTCCTCTTTCTCTCGTTGGCCGTCTTGGGGACCGGACTATTCGCTCTCCAGGATCTTCCCCAGGAACCGTTCGCCCGCGGCAAAGCCCTCCTTCTCCAGGGCAAGCCCGGAGACGCCAAGGCCAGTTTTGAGGCGGCCCTGGTCCAAAATCCGAAGAACCTGGACATCGCCTATTTCCGCGGCGTCGCCCTCCTCCAGCTCGGCAACACCGACGCCGCCCGCGGCGAGTTCTGCGCGATCCTTACCGAGAAGTCCGATTACGCGCTCGGCCACGCCGGGCTGGCTCAAGTCTGGATCAAAAAGGCGAACTACCCGGAAGCCGAAAAAGAGATAGCGATGGCCCTATCCTTAAACCCCAAATGCACGGAAGCTTATTATCAACGGGGCGTCGTCCAGGGATACTTAAAAAACACCGACGCGGCCGTCGCCGCCTTCGAGAAAGGCCTGGAGTTCGACTCCCTTCATGCCTATGCCCACTACAACCTCGGCCTCGCCTACAATCAGAAAAAGCGCAAGGACTTGACCATCGTCCATTTGGAAAAATTCCTGACGCTGGCCCCCCTGGCGCCGGAAGCCCCGCAAGTCCGGAACTTCCTCAACCTCCTCAAACGCTGATCGCGGACCCTGGCGGACGGCGGCTGACTCAGTACGCCTGCCCGATGCTGATGGTGAACACGCCGCGGGATTCCCCCGGCCGCGGCGCCAGGTTGAAACCGTAGTCGGCGCGGAGGAGCCCGAGCGGACCCGCGATCCGCAGCCCCAGTCCCAAGCTGTGCCGGAATTCCGAGATCCGGATATCCCGGACCGTCGGATAGACGTTGCCCGCGTCGTAAAAAACCGCTCCCGACACCAGCTTGAGGAGAGGAAAGCGCAGCTCCTGGTTGAAAATAAGGACGGCCTCACCGCCCTCCGGCATGTCCAAGTAGGGGTCGATCGGTCCGACCCGGTCCTGTCTGAAACCGCGAATGGAATTGCCGCCGCCGGCGTAAAATCTCCGGCTGGGGATGAGGACCTGGTCGTAGGCATCGGCCAGCCCGATGCGCAAACCCGACGCCCAGACCAGGCCCGGCCCGAAGCTCAGGTTCAAAGCGAATTGGCCGAAAGCGCTGATGTAGGGCAGCTCGGTGCCCAGGAATTCGGGGGAATAGATCAAGGCCAGGGAGAGAAGCGAGCCGCGCCGCGGATCGAGGAGGTCGTCCCGCGTATCGCGGACGAGGACGGCTCCGACCTCGGACAGAAAAAGGGAGATATCGAAGGGGAACGGACCGAGCGGCTCGGGCTCATAGGTGTGGATCTTGTTCAGACGATAGAGGGCCGACAGGGAGAACTGGAGGGGCAGGCGGAGGCTGCTCTGGAGAGTCAAACCCGTCTCGTCGGTGGTGAAAGACTCCCGGATATCGCGCTTGGAATAGAAAGCCGACAGGAGGTTGAGGCGAAGGCTGAAAAGGCTGGGGGATAGGAAAGACAGCCTCAGGTCCCGCTGGCGGGCGTTCTGCCGGTAGGAGGCAAGGCCGCTCCGGCCGGCGCCGAATAGATTGCGGATTCCGATCTCTCCGAATCCTTCGAACTTCTCCTCCGAGTTGTAGCGAACGCCGTAGGTCGCGGCCAGGGGCGGCGCCTCCCGGACCTCGATGACGACCGTCTCCGGCCTGTTTTCTCCCGTTTCAGGTCCGGTCGGGGGAAGGCTGAAGACGCTGACGCCGGCGAAGGCCCCGGTATCGTAGAGCCGCTTTTGGCCCAGGGCCAGGCGGTCCAGGCTGAGGGGCTCGCCCGCCTTGAGGCCGAATGTCTTCAAGACGAAGGATCGGCTCGTCCGGACGAGGCCTCGGACATCGAAGTCGGCTGCGATATGCCGGGTCCCTTCCTTTATGGTAAAGACCAGGTCCAGATCGTCCCCGTCCGCCGCCGGGATCGCCGCGGCGTCGATCTCGGCGCTCGCAAAGCCCCGGCCTCGATAGAGGTTGAGAAGGGCCGTCTTGTCTTCGGGGAGACGGTCCGGCGCGAACGGCCGGCCCTCGATCAACCGCAGGACGCGGCGCAGCTCTTCGGGACCGAACAGGCTGTTCCCGATAAAGGCCACGCTCCGGACGCGGCTCAGCGGTCCCGCCTCGACGGGAAGGACGATGTCGATCAGGCGCCGCTCCTTGTCTTCGATGATCCTGGGCGGTTCGACGGCCGCCTTCGTGAAGCCTCGGTCCAGGAGCGCCCTCCGGACGGATCGGACGGCCAAACGCGGCTGGTTGACGAGGTTCCAAAGCCCGCGGCTTCCGGAGAGGGGAACCTGGGAGGCCGCCTTGCGAATGACCTTCTCGGGAACGGACGCTCTTCCCAGGACCTCGAACCGGCCGATTGTGTAGCGGCCGTTCTTGGCCACCGAGAACGTGTATGTCATCGCGCCCGGCGAACGGACGGCCGCCGCTTCGACATCGGCCGCGTAATACCGGCCGCGCCTGAGGGATTCGAGGATGATCCTCCGGGCCTCGCCGAGGTTCGAGGCCTCGGGAAGTTTCCCGGTCCAGGCGTCGCGAATCCTGTTCTTGAGACGCCGCGAGATTCCGTCCCCGCGAAAGACGAAGGCGACGGGATCGCCGGCCTCGATCCGGAAAAGGACGGCCGTGCCGTCCGGTCCGCTTTCGCGGATCTCGGGAGTGACGGACACGTTGGCGTATCCCTCGTGCTTATAGAGCCGGGTCAAGGCGTCCACGGCAAGGCCGATGTCGGAGACGCGGAAGACCGAATCCGCCCGTAGGGGCGCCCAGGCTTTCTCGAGCCGGGCCTGGGGCAGGCGCGAGTCTCCCGCGATGCTCACTTCCGTGAGGAGTCGGGGCTTCGCGCCGGACAGCCGCGCTTCATCGCCGAGCGGCGGAGGGCCGCCCAGGGAAAACGAATGCTTAAGGCTGCCGCCGTAGCTCCCGTCGTCCTTGCGGAAACCCCGCAGCGAAAAGTTCCGGATCAGGTTGTAGTCGACCAGCCAGGTCTGGCGTTGGCTCCGGCTGATGTCGAGGGAATAGGTCAAGGACGCCCGGGCCGAGACCTTTTTGGAAAACGTCAGCCGGGCGCCGGGATCCGCTTCGGAGGCGATGTTCAGCGGCTCGATGGTTACGTCATCCACCCTGAGGAGCTTGCGGATCCCGGCCGCGACGGGAGAAGCCAGGGGCGAGGCGAAATAGAGAATCATCTGGCTCCCCAAGGTGTTGACGGCGCTCCCGCGGATCTCATCGAGGCCCTTGCCGGTCAGGATGAGCAGGGACAATTCCTCCCGGGAGCGCGGCGGAAAGGACGTCAAATCGTAGGACAGCTCAGGGGCCGTTCCCGAAATCCGCAGCCGGACATCGAGATCCTCCATCCGATGGCGCAGCTGCGTATGGGCGACGATGTCGACATCCGGGCTGACGGTGCCCTTGCCGAGGAACTCGACCCGGGCCGTCTCCACCGTGTAGCGCCGTTCGCCGAAGACAACCTCTCCGACGGCCGTGTTTTGAACCCGTCCGGACAGGAGCGGCATCGCGATCGTCCCGCCGACCCGAAGGTTGGACTCGAGCCCGAGGTCGGCCATGTTGTTGCGGACGAGGAACGGGCCGGTCGTCGAAACGCCCAGGTCGAGCTTGAAGTCGTGGTAGTAGGCCGGCGTCTCCACTCGCGTTTGGATCAGGGGCAGGCTGGAGAAACCCAGCAGCTCGGCGCCGGGGTAAACATCCTCCCGGAACGATCCCTGAACGACCCGGACATCCCCGGAAATCGTCCAGGTCCGGCCGTCGCCTTCCAGCCGGCCGCTGCCTTCCGAAACGGTGATAAGACCGGGGGGATAGTTCAACCGCAGGCCCTTGAACCCGGCCTCGAGCTTGGCCCGGCTCAACCTGAAGCCGTCGCCGAGATCGGCCCTCCCGGAAAGATCGAAAAGTCCGCCGTTGGCCGAGCCCCGGCCCTCGGTCACGATGACGGCGCCGTCCTTGAATTCGAGCCGAAGGGCCGCGTCGCTGACGGTCAGAGGAAAATCGTCGGGCTGGAAGAAGCCCGAAACCAACGTCCCTTCGCCCAGGACGCGGGGCCGAGGCAGCCGGCCCTTGATATCCAGGGCCAGCTTGAACCGGCCTCCGGCCACGGCGTTGAAAAGGTCTCGAGGAATGAGCGAAGCATCGACATCCAGGGAGATCCGGCCTTCGATGTCCGGGCTTGCCGGAAGGCCGCGCACAACGCCCGAGGCCCCGATCTCGGAATCCGCGACGGTCAAGCGAAGCTCCTTGAGATCGAAAGCTCCGTCACGGAACCCGAAGCGAATCGGCCCTTTGTTTTCGAGGAAGAAGCGGTCGTAGGAGACGCGAAGGCGGCCGATTTCGCCCTCGGCTTTGATCCGGTCGAGCGAGCCGGGATTCCCGACAAGGTCGAGCCATCCTCCGATTTCGCCGCCCAGGCCGGGCGGGACCTTTCCCCCGGAGAAAGCCGCCAGGCTCCCCAGGTCGAACCCGGAAAAAGAAAGGCGGGCGGCGAAGCCGTCCGGGTTTTCAAGGGGAAGGGAGAACGTTCCGTCGGCGGCGAACGCCGGCGCGCCGGGCGATGCGTCTCCCCTTTCCGGACGCAGGATCCGGTCCAGGACGATTCGTTCGGTTTTAAACCGGCCTGAAACGACATGCGGCTCGCGGAGAGGGACCTCGGCTTCGATCAGGACTCCGGGATCGGTCGCGGTCAGGACCGCCCGGGCCGATCTCCCGTCCGATTCCAGTTTGAGCCCGATGCCGGGAATCGAGAACGCCGTGGTTTTGACCCGCTCCGCGTCAAGCCGGAAGGTTCCGACCGGTTTTTCAAAGGGGCCGCCGCCTTCAAGCTTGAAAACGATTCGCCCCGAGGGCGCCTGACCGGGAAAGAAAGGATGGAGGACGGCCAGGTCGATGCCGGAGGTCCCGGCTTTGACCGAGAATTCGCGGCGCCCGGAATCCAGGCTCAAGCCTCCTTCGATGGTCCCCCCATCGCTGACGATCTGGAATTCGTCGACGGCGACCGGGCCGCCGGCCTCGAAGCGGCCGGAAGCGGAGACGGAAGATAGGCGAAGCCCTCGGACCTGGAGGGGAGATGCCTTGATCCTGAAATCCAGCCGCGGCCGGTCCAGGCGGCCCGAGACCTCCACTCCGGCGTCGAGAGCTCCCCCGAATCCCGTTCCGAATTTTTCCGGGAGGAACGACGAAAACGCTTCGAGGGGGAGACCGGCCAGAGTCAACGAAACCCGACCGGAGGGCCGGCCCAGGTTGTTCAAAAAGAGTCGCCCCGAGGCCTCGACGGTCCCCTCGCCGATCTTCGCTTTGAACCGCGAGATTTCGACGGTATCACGATCAAGGAACAGGGCGGCTTCGACCGAGTCCACGGACAGCTCTTTCCATGAGATCTCCGCCGCCTCGAGCTCGACTTGGACGGAGGGGCGCGGAAGCGCCCCTTCCATTCGTCCCTCAAGACGGACCCGGCCGCCGATTGCGGGAAGCGAGGCCGGACCGCCCAACATTCCGGCATATCGGGTCGTTTCAGCCAGGTCGTTAAAAACCGCCCGGAACTTGGCCCGGAGATCGCGTTTCCAACCCAAGCGACCCGAGAAAGAAAGCTCGGCGGCCGCGGCCCGAAAATCGGCGCGACTGATCTCGATCCCTTCCCTGGACAATCCGAATTCGATCGCTCCCTCAAGAGGAAAAGCCGCCCCGGCCGCGCCAAGCAGCGATGGATCCAAGGGACGAAGCACCGCCCGTCCCGAGGCGCGTATCGCCTCGGGTCGCCAATCCTCCCAAGCCGCGTTTAAATCGCCCTCGGCGGTTGCCGGAAGGACCGGGATTCGGGGAAAAAAATCCGCGAGACGGACGAGACTGAAACCCTTCCAGCCAAGGTTGAGACGGGACTCCCCTTCCCCCGGCGGATGGAATTCGCCCCGGCCCTCCAGGCGGCCTCCCGCCGCCTCCACGATGAACTCGGTCAGCTTGAAGAAACGGGGATTTCCTTCGAGGGCGGCCCGGAAAGAGAGCTCGGGCAGACCCTCGAGCTTCAGGCCGGTCGCTCGAGCCCCCGCCGAAAAACGGATTCCGTCGCTCCCGCTTTCGACGCGGCCGTCGATAACGAGGGCGCCGCGGCCGGACGGCAGCGCGGGCATCAGCCGCGTCCATTCCGCCAGGTCGAGGTTCGCGGCGAGATCGGCCCGGAAAGCCGGATCGGCCCGGATGTTTCGAACCTCGCCCTTGATTTCCAAGGAGGAAAGGTTCGTCCTGACCAGGAAGCGTTCGAGGCCGATCCGGCCCTCGTTGATCCTGAATTCGGATTCGACGCTCCTGATCGGAATCTCGTTCCCGGATAGGATCATCCGGCCGCCGCCGCAGGCCAAGGTCCCCTGATGGTCTTTGTCCTCCGGAAGATAGCGGAGGTCGAGCCGGATCTCCCGCAGGTCGGCCGAAAACGATCGGCCGCTTCCGTCGAGAAGCGCTTCACCGTCAATAAGCGTGAATTTGTCGACGCGGACAGAGACCGGCTTTCGGACGGGGCGGGAAAGCCCCGAGGCTCCGGCCGGGGCGGCGCGGGCCGGGCCCGCCGGCACCGCGATCTCGACGCGGGGCCGGACGAGGCGGACTTCCTGGATATGAATATGCCCGGTCAAGAGGCCCGACCAGGCGAGGTTGATCGCGACCTCGGACGCGGCGAACGTCCGAACGGGGGCAGGCCCGCTTTGGAGGGACGACAGCCGGACATCGCGGAGCGAAGCGGAAAGGCTCGCCAGCCGGAGGCTGGAATTCCCGACCTGGAGCGAAAGCCCGAAGCCGGAACGGAGCTTCCGGTCGGCCAGGCCGATCAGCCGCCGCTTGACCCAGCCCGAGTCGGCGAGAACGATTAAGACCGCGAATAACGCGGACAGGCCGGCCAGGAAAAAGAGGGCCCTTCGCAGCCGGCGTTTCCAAGCGGGACGCATAGTTGAAATCCAGGTATAGTCTACCTAAACAACCCGCGTCCTGCATCACATTTCAGCGGGCGGGCCCCCTCGACGCCCTCCGGCCGCACCCGAATCAGAAGCTTATCGATATGCTGCTGCCGCCGGTCCCGAAGCGCGGATTGACGACGTTGCTCCGGATCGAGCCGAAGCTGAAGCTCAACCCGACCGAGAAATAATAATAGTAGCTTGTCGCCAGTTGCTTGCGCCTGAGCAGAACTTCCTCGAGCGTGGCCCCGCCTTTGGCCAGGTTGAGCTGGTCGCGGATTCTCGATCCGCCGCCGTCGATGTTGAACGACAATCCCTTGAACAGCCGGACCGAGATTTCCCCGTTGAGAGCGACCCGGTTCTTCTTGAAATCATGGAGGTAATGCGAACCCTCGAGCGAGGCGCTGGCCGTTCCCCATTTCCGGTTGAGCTCGAGCGTCACGTCGACAGATTGAGCGAGGAGGCTTTCCCTCGTCTTGTTGAAGATCGTCTCCTCCCGGTAGCGCACCAAGTTGAACCCGATCATGTAGAGGAAGCGAAGTTGGTGCCGGGTCGATTGGGAGTAAGGGAAGAGGTCGAACTCGACGGCCGGGGCGATCCTGGCGTTGACATCGTAGTTGCTGTAGGTCGAGGAATAGACCGAAAGATACGCCCCGACCGACCAATGATCGTCCAGACTCCGGACGATCATCCCCTGGAAGGACCGGCTTTCCGAAGTGCTGACGATCTCCTCGCCCTCGTATTTAAAGACGTTCTTGTAGGAACTGGCGTTGGCGGACAGGCGGATCTTCCAATCCAGCGTCGTCCGGTTGGCCGAGACGGAGCCGTAGATCGAGCGGTACTTGGTCGAAGCCTCGCCGTTGAAGAAACCGTCCAGGCTGAGGCTGAACACCCAGAAGTTCCAGGGATCGACGACGGAGGTGGGCATAACCTTGTCCTTGAGGGCAATATCGATTCGCTTGGCGACGGGGGTTTTGCCCACGTAGCGCATCAACCCCAGCTTGAGGGTCCGTCCCAGTCCGGCCTTGAGGTCGTCCGGATTCGGCTCCGGCCCGGCCGTATAGTCGAGGCTGCTGTCGTCCCCGTTGAATTCCCGCTGCCCTCGGAATTGAATCTTATAGACCGTCTCGCCCGAAGCGGCCGCTTCGGAAGTGATGGCGATGACGACCTGGGCGTCGCCGGCCGCCGCGACCCACTCGACGAAAGCGATCTCTTTCTGCAGGCCGGCGATGTCGCAGCCGGGACAGTCGAGAAAGACCCGGGGCGGCGTTTGGATCGTGAACCCGGATACCGATTGAACCAGGTCGGTGTTCGCGGCCGGGGCCGCCGCGGCCCGTCCGCCGAAGACGGCCAGTCCGAGCCCGGCCAGGGCCAGTCTCTTGAGCGCTCTTGTCATGTTCATGGAATTCCCCTTAATCGCCGATCGAAATGGACATGCCGCCCCCGCCGGTGGAGCCGAAGCGGGGGTTGACGACGTTGGTGTAGACGGAGCCGACGGTGAAGCTCAGCCCGACCGAAAAGAAATAATTGTAGGTCGTGGCGAGCTGTCTGCGCTGGAGGAGAACCTCATCGAGGGTCACGCCGGCCCGGATGAGGGACAGCTGGTCATGGATGCGGGAGCCGCTTCCGAGGGCGAACAGGTTGAGCCCCTTGACGAGCTGGAGGGAGAGGATGCCGAACAGGTTGAGGCTGTATTTGCTGAAGTCGTGGAAGTAGTGGGAGCCGGAGAGCGAGGCGCTGATCGTTCCCCACTTCTCCTTCAGCTCGAGGCTCGCCGACAGGGATTCATTCCAGAGCTTCTCGGAGGTCTTCAAGAAAATCGTCTCCTCCCGGTAGCGGACGGTCCGGAATCCCATTTTATAGAGGAAACGGAGCTGGCGCCGAGTGGATTCGGAATAAGGAAAGAGGTTGAATTCAACCGCCGGCGCGACCTGAACGCCGACTCGGATGTTCTCGTAGGTCGAAGATTCGGCCTCGAAATAGCCGCCGACAGACCAGTGGTCGTCCAGGCTCTTGACGATCAGCCCGTTGAAGTAGGAGCTGTCCGAAGGGCTCTCGATGGAACCGCTGTCATAGCTGAATAGACTCTTGCTGTAGCGGGTCGACGCGGACAGCCCGATCTTGAGTTCGGGAGTGACCCGGTTGGCCGAACAATTGAGACTGAGCGAGCGGTATTTATAAGACGATTCCCCGTTGAAGTACCCGCTCCCGCTGAGGCTGAAGACCCAGAAATTCCAGCGGTCCTTGCCCTCGGCCGGCTTGTCCTCCGGGGCCCAATTGAGGACGATCCGCGAGGCGATCGGAGTCCGGGCGACATAGGGCATCAAGCCGATTTTGAGGACCTTAACCAGGCCCTGGCGGACTTCGTCGTCGGTATCGATCTTGCCGGCGTAATACTTCTGGACGTCATCGACCCCCTCGAACTCGTTCTGTCCCAAAAAGCTCAATGTGTATTCCCGGCCGCCGCCGCCGGTCCGCATGGTCGTGATCAGGATGTGGACCTGGGCTTCCTTGCGGTCACGGACGTAATTGACGAAGGTGATTTCGGTCTTGATATAGTCGATATCGCAGCTTCCGCAATCGAGATAGACCTTGGGCGCGCTCCTCTTCAGAATCTCGATATCCGTCTCGTCCTCCTGGGCGACAAGGCCCGACGCCCAGGATAGGGCCAAGACGACCAGCAGGACCCGCACGATCCGCTGACGAACTCTCATGGGCAGACTCCTTTGGACAGTCTTCCGGCTAAAGAAATTACACCCGATCTCGAGGTTTATTCCCCCGGCATTGCGCTGACACCGGCCTGAACATCATTTATTATACGACGATTTCGGCCGAAAAGTTACGGGCGGGACAAGGAATTATCGGCCTGAGACCGGGCCGACTTGATTTTTCACCCGGTTTTGAGGTAATTTGCAATTTCGGCGTCTCCTGCCGGACGAGAGCTATGAGCACATCTAAACCGCAGACGTACCGTTTCCTTCCCGGAGCCTGGATTTCAGCCACCCTCCTTTTCTTCGAAAGGATCGCCGGCCTGTTCGTCAAGCTCCGGATCACGCCCAACACCCTGAGCCTGATCGGGCTCGCGGCCGGGGCGGCCGTCGGGCTTCTCTATTTCCTGAACGAGCCTCTCTGGGCCGGGCTGGCCGTCATCCTTTGCGGTTTCCTGGACATTCTCGACGGCAAAGTCGCGGTCCGTTCCAACAAGAAGAGCCGCTACGGCGCCATCTTCGATTCCTCGCTCGATCGCTACTCGGAGTTCCTGATCCTGGCGGGCCTGGCCTGGCATTTCCGGGCCTCCTGGGTCCTCTGGGTCATCTTTTTCGGCTTCCTGGGCTCGACCATGGTCAGCTATACCCGGGCCCGGGCCGAAGGGCTGGGGTTCGACTGCAAGGTCGGGATCATGCAGCGGGCCGAGCGGATGGTCCTGCTGGCGACGGCCTCCATCCTGGGCGCCTTGTTTCGGGTCTTCGACCCGGCCATGGCCGTCGCCCTCTGCCTGATCGCGTTCTTTTCCCATATGACCGCCATCCAGCGGATCGCCTACGTCCGCCGGGCGGAAAAAGGCCTGAACGTCCCAGCGGACAAGAAGGAGGTTTGAAGCCATGGATAAGATCCGGGTCGCCATCATCGGCGTCGGCAACTGCGCCAGCTCCCTGATCCAGGGCGTCGAATACTACAAGAATGCCCGGGAGACCGATTCCGTCCCGGGCGTCATGCACGTCAGC
>Ga0315274_10002230_pt1 | contig 29390 bp, 12 predicted proteins | sample YL17G02_20_MG_FD_203700 | JGI IMG/M metagenome (GOLD analysis project Ga0315274, IMG submission 203700) | Sediment microbial communities from Yellowstone Lake, YNP, Wyoming, USA - YL17G02_20 | ecosystem: Environmental > Aquatic > Freshwater > Lake > Sediment | place: USA: Wyoming | collected...
TATTCTTCCACTATAAGGTGTTCCTCGTGAAATATGAGCACGATCATGAGTTTCACCCTTTTTACTTATTTGAAATTGTCCTCCTTTGACTAAACCAAATTGATCATAACCAAATGCATACGCCGGTATATCGCAAAACCATACGTCCTTTGTGCCATTTCTTCCGATAACACCATCCACTACTATATAATCAGGCGATTCGAATAATTTAGGATAAAGTTCTTCCTCTTTTCCTTCTTCAGTTGCCATGGCCATTTGCCATTGACGTTTTTCTTGATATTTAGGATTCTTCGATCCATAACCCATAGGAACTTCTTTTTTACCTGCGCCCGGCGGAATTAAATGTTTTATCGCTAATTCTTCTTTAGATCTTCTGAAAGGTTTTGTATAATCATCAATCGAAATGTATTTTATGTCATCCTCATGAGGATACCATGATCCCCAACCATTTTTATTATTAATTTCTTTCTCATATTGACTATTTACAGGAATTTCTATTTTCCAACTGGAATCAAATTTTATATCAGTTTTTTCTTCCAAATCATGCAAAAATTTAAATAATTCTTTTGCGTTTTCTGGAAACATCCAAAATGTAATAATTTTATATTTTCTAAAAATACGTCCCGAACAAGGCCCTCTAAAAATAGGAAAATCATTATGATATACATCTCCATAGCCCATAAACAATTCAGTTTTTTCAGTATTATAACCAAATGTTATAACATCATTAATGTCCGTATTCAGTGTAACAATATTGGGCATACCTCCTGTAAATTGACCAACATAAATAGCATTAGGATTTTCAAATAATTTAGGATAAAGATCTTCTTCTTTACTTTCATCGGTTACACTTGCCATTTGCCATTGACGTTTAGATTGATATGCTGGATTTTTTGAACCATAACCAAAAGGAACTTCATGCTTATGTTTCGTATCTAAATGCTGAATATTCATTTCTTCTTTAGAACGTGATACACTTCCAATATAATTTTTAAGAAGAATGTTTTTAGTACCCTTAGGCCCAACAACTTCAATATACCAATCATCATTTTTAAAGTCTAGCACTCGGAAATAATCATCTAAATCTTTAATTATTTTTTGTAAACTTACTTTATTTTTCGGAAAGTCCCAAAAAGAAATCAATTTTTCTTTTGTCCAAATTCTGCCCGAGTATTTTAAGTCATGTCGTGATGCAGTAAAATAATCATCTTCAGTAGTTGTTGCTACAATATCATCATGAGTCTCAGACTCTTCACCAATATATAGTTTATCATTATAATATCCGAATGGATATGCTCCAACATCTTGATAACCTACAGTTTCATTATTATTTTGAGGATTTACTGCTTCATCAGGACTTTCAAATAATTTAGGATAAAGTTTTTCTTCTTTACTTTCATCGGTTACACTTGCCATCTGCCATTGACGTTTAGATTGATATGCAGGATTTTTTGAACCATAACCAAATGGTACCTCGTGTTTTTTACTTGTATCTAAATGCTGTAGATATTCTGCTGTTGGAGGATTTTTTGAATGAGTTGTTCCATATTTTTTAATATACTCTTCAATGGTAATATATTCCGAGCGTAAAAATCCATAATCCCTATTATAAGTTCTTTTTTGACCTCTCGGTGCATCCGGATATGTTTCTATTTTCCATTCGTTATTTAATAATTTTTTACCTAACTTTTTTTCTAATTTTAAAATAATAAAGTGTAATTCATCACCTGTTGGGTATTCCCAAAAACTTATTATTTTAGGTGTAAAAAATAATCGCCCAGGATAAATAATTTTATTTTTTGAATCTTTATACGTATACGGATCTGTTTTTGTATTTTGTCCATGCATAGTTTTTAATTTTCCAATGACTACATCAATAAGTTTTTTTGTTTCCTTATTCATTATAACTGAAAATGGCCGAGTGCCTTCACTACGAAAAAAATAAGTTTTTCCGGCAAAGTGTACACCATCTGGTGATTCGAATAATTTTTTTGTTGATATGTATTTCATTTAAAATTATCTTTATTTTACGTTAGCATGATGAACCAATCTGCTGGGCTATCCGTTTTAATCTTTTCTTTAAGTTCTTTTAATTCTTCTTGACCCTCAGCTTTTATATCTGCATAGTTTATTTGTACACCTCCTATAAGAGTATAATTAAACGTTCCTAATATTTTTGCTAATTGTATTTTTCCACGAGCAACAACCCATTTTAAGAAAACGGGATCTTCATATAAATCTTCTTCGGGAATCTGATTTAATGTTGTGACCCAAAGTGATTCAACCGGATCTCTACCAGTAATTATCAATCTTTTTGTATTAATACTAAAATGGTGATTTATATCTTTTAAGTTAAATTGTTTTGCCAAATCCCAAAAACTCCACTGAATTGTTCTATATGTTATTTGATCTGATGATAAAGGAGTCAAATAAAGGTCTGCAGCCATTAATCTATCAAAACTCATATCTGGATCATGAATACCAAAAACTCTTTGTCCTGAACCCATTTCATAAACAACTTTAACTGCCATAACACAGGATGGTAATTGAAAAGTTCTTGTATCATGCCATTCTTGTGTATTAAAATAACTTTTATCAAGCACATACCAACCATCTTGTACTGCATCGCGGTATTCACGATACATAACTTTACTTTCTAAATCAATTAAACGTGATATTTCTATTGATGGTAAAGAAAATGGTATACTACAACTGGCAGTGATTTCCCCATTAACCTGAGATATAAGTTCTTGTTTGGTCATTTTTATAATACAATTATTTCATCATAAGGTAATCCTAATTTTTCAGCAGCCTTTTTAATAATCTGATCTTCAAGACTCCCTATATTCATTGATATATTTTTCCTGTGAATCAAATGCAGCTTCTTTGATTTCGAAATGTTCCAATATTTCTTTATTAAAAAATTCCTGCCCATATTTTTTAATTGCGCGTTTTATATAAGTTCCACTTCCTAAATAATTATCATTCAATTCATCAGTAGAATGATCTCCAATATATTGCTTTCCATTGGCTTTATTAGTAATAACATATACAAAGTTGAATTTCTTTTCCATTATTTTAAATATGTTTTTCTATCGTATTTATTTTGAAAGCTAAGATTATCATTATCAGATGTTCTCATACTCTTAATATACGAGTAGTCTCGTATCTCATCTACTTGCACTGCATTAGATATTTTTGGTAATGACATTTCTGTAACAATTATTGTACTTGATTCGTCAACTTCTAAATCTTTTCCAGGTGTCGCAAATTTAATAACACTTCTAGTTACATTACAATTAACAATTTCTTCATTATTGATAACGTAACAATCTGAAAGTTCATTTTCTTTATTTACACTTGCTCCACCTAAAAATGATTCGCTAATTTTATTACTACTTATTATCTTAGAATTATAAAGTCGCGCTTTTGATATGTTACAACCTACAAATGCACAATTTTCAAATACTCCAGTTAAATCACATTTAACTAAATCCATATCATGTACAGTTGTTCCGCCGACTCTTCCTTTTCGTAATTGGAATCTGGCGATTTGTGTATCGTAATTAAATGCCCCTTCTTTTAATCCTCCATTAATGATCATTTCGAATAAAGGTCCTCTCAATATATTCCAATAAGTTTTGAGGATTTGTTTTGAGGTTTTTAAATCAACATATACTTTTAAATTTTGGAATTCGTTTAAAAATACTTCAGGATCGTAAAATGCCATTTGAATCTTGTCAAAATTTTCAGTGATACGCTTTATCTCGTATTGTTCAAAAGCGTTAAGATCTTTTTCATTAAGACTTTGATACGCTTTAATAATGAAATACTCTAAAATCTCTTTTATCTCTATAGATTTGGTCGCATAATTTTTTCCACCAATATAATTACATTCAAGGATTCCTTGTGTATAGTTCGTAAAGTCAATCCCGTAAAACTCTGCGTGTGGTGTTGTTAAGATGTAGTTAATGTTTCGTTCTATCTCAGACTCATTAATGTAATTTGAGATTGGTGCAAATGATTTTATTGATAACGCATAAGGCGATCCTTTTTGTTCTGGAAAACGCTGATATACAAAGTTCTCATCGAATTTCAACACTAAACGAGTTGGGTTCATCATAGAAACACTAGAAAGAGTCTCAAGATGACTATGATTGAAAGATAAAGATACCTTTAATTGTGTATCATAAGTGGTTTCGCAACTTTCAGATATCCATTTAGTGACCTCGTCGATTATTGGGATCACTGAGTGATAGTTCTGGGGAGCGAGATGAAAGCGATAACGTGAGCGCTTAGCATCATACTCTTTTAAGAGAATTGCATTCTCATATGTTGGGCGAAAAGTTGTTTCGTTTGTAAGGATCACATTTTTTCCAATTAAACGAGACAAGTCAGACACGATGAAGTTTGACTCTTTCGTACTGTAGAACTCGAATATGAAGCCAAGATCGCAAAAATTTAGGACCTCGAGAACTGAATAATGGCGTGGTTGTCTCATAATTATGAATTATTTACTATGATCACCTATATACTGTTTTCCATTTACTAAATTGGTAGTAATATAAACAAAATTAAATTTCTTTTCGATCATTATTTTTATTTATATATTCACGATCAGGAAGACGAAATATTATTCTATCATCTTTATATTGATCAAAATAAACATTTATTTTATCTCCATTAATAAAATTATTTACCATTATTTTGTCGCGTTTAAAATTATTTATGGGAATTAACCCATTTATATCTTCAACTGATACAATAACACCAAACCCTAATACCGCAGCAACTGTTGATACTAATATTTTATCTTTAGAATTGAAAATAAAACTCTGAATCTTATTTAATTTTTCTTCGGGGCTTTCTTTCGTAAGAATTATTCTGTTATCTTTTGTAATTTCAGAAATATAAAAATCAATCGTATCACCAGATTTTATATCTTTTTGATTAAATTCTATCTTTGTTTGTGAATCCATTTTAGATGTATGTAATAAACCAGTAAAAAACTCATTAAATTCTATGAATATTCCATAAGTAGAACACCCAGTTATAACACCGGTGTGTTTTTTCATTAAATCTAATTCTTGAGTTTTAATTGGAAGTATATAAGCTAAATATTTTTTATGTGAAACAATAAATGAATTCATTTCTTTTAAAAAATCTTCAACCATTACAATTATTTCTTTTCCTATATACGATTGAAAATCTACAATTTTATTCGGAGCTGCAAGAGAACCTGGCATAAATGCTTCAATACCCTGAACTTCAACAAAAAATCCTCCTTTATTAGCTTGTAAAATTTTAGCTGTGTATGCTTTATTTGGATTTTGAATCTGTTCCATGAATTCATCTCGTACTGTTTTAAGGTGTCCTTGCCACAACGATACTTTTACTGAAGGAAATGCTTCTATAATATATGCATATAATCCTTTATCGAGTAATTTTTTAATAATTTCTTTAGTATGAATCGCTGCAATAAATTCTTTATAAGTATTATAACCAAACACTTGTACAAATTTTTTCTCTCTAGCCAAATCAATTGTAACGGTAAGCCCGCCCAATAATTCAATATCAATAAATTGCTCTTTTACATTAAATATATCTGTAATGCGAACAACGTCATCTTTTTTCAAATCTTTTTTGATAAGTTCTGAATCTGTGCTATTATAAAGATAAAAAAGTTCTTGAGCATAGGATTCTCGAGAAAAAATCCTGTTTTTAGTAGTACATCCATTTATTTTTCTATTCGGGGTTAATTTTGAAGTTCCATTGTAACCATCATCATACATTTCCCAGTTAAAATTTTCTTGTGAATTTGATTCCATTTTTATTTTAGATTAAAGTGAATATTAATGTTTTATATGTTATATATTTTAAATTAAATTAAAAGATATATATAAAAACATAAAATATATGAATTTAAAGAAAATTTCTTTGACTACATTAATGCCCGAATTCCCCGCTATTTATGAATATAATAATAATATAATAGAAAATTATTTAGATGTTATATATAATGAAGAAACGGGTGTAGTTATTGTCCCAGTAAATACCTCAGGGCGAATTAAAGGTGCTACAGGAGAATTTGTTACAACTATAACAGATAATCTTATAGTTAAAAGCCAATATACTAATTTATATGATAATATTACTACAGCAGATTATAGTTGGTATACAGCTTACATTGGTGCTGATACAGTTTTAAGAGATCCATCAACATGGGAAAATGCATATTTTAAATATATTGATGTTAATAAACCATACTATAAAGTTAATAATAATGATCCTATTTTAAATGGAAATATAGCTCTTAAATCAGAAACAGTTTCACAAATAGTAGAACTTATATTTAATGGAACATCTCCAACAAATCCGTTTATTATATTATTAGATCCAAATTCTGGACTTACTTATGATATAGCAGCAGTAGATTCATCATATCAATGGTTATCTTTAATATGTATTGGTTATAATGCATCGATAGGTTCAACGTGGACTCCTTATCATTATGGAAGAGATTCTAGTGTTTCTGGCGGTGGGGGCGGAGGTGGTTCATATGTTTTACCTATAGCTACTATTTCAACATTAGGAGGAGTAAGAAGAGGTTCAGATATTTCAATAAATGCATTTGGAACTATAAGTGTTGTACCTAGAACATTTTTACGTGAAGCTAGTATAGGATCTGGTTTTACGTGGGTTGCAGGAATTATAAATGTTGATACGTATACAACAGATTCTAGTTTAGACACTTTAAGATTAAGACACAATGCGACAGAAGCAAGTTTAGGTTCTTTAACAAGAGTTGTGTTCGATGCTTCGCTTGTAACTATAACAACAAGGCTTAACACAACAGATTCAAGTTTAGACACACTAAGATTAAGACACAATGTTACTGAAGTTAGTTTAGGCTCTTTAACAAGAACTGTGTTTGATGCTTCAATCTCAACTTTAACAACTCGACTCAACACAACAGATTCAAGCTTAAGCTCTTTAACAAGAGTTATGTTTGATGCTTCAATCTCAATTTTAACAACTCGACTTAACACAACAGATTCAAGTTTAGACACTTTAAGATTAAGACACAATGCGACAGAAGCTAGTTTAGGTTCTTTAACAAGAGTTGTGTTCGATGCTAGTTTAGTGACTATAACAACAAGGCTTAACACAACAGATTCAAGTTTAGACACACTAAGATTAAGACACAATGTTACAGAAGTTAGTTTAGGTTCTTTAACAAGGACTGTGTTTGATGCTTCAATCTCAACTTTAACAACTCGACTTAACACAACAGATTCTAGTTTAAATACTTTAAGATTAAGATACAATGCAACTGAAGCTAGTTTAGGTTCTTTAACAAGAGTTGTGTTCGATGCTTCAACTGTAACAATTTGGAATAAATTTGTCAATGTTGATACTTCCTTACTTAATTTAGGAACTAAAAATGCAAATCAAGATACTTCACTAAATTCAATATGGACTAAATTAGATGCTTGTCTTGGAAGCGGTACAGGAGATGTTACAAAAGCTTATGTAGATGGATCTTTAGCAAGATATGTTAAAAATGCATCAATGGGTACTGATAGTTTTGCCATTATAGGTGGATATTGGGAAGTTAGTACAGGCATAACGAATAGAATAACAGCTATTGAAGCTTCTTTAAATAATTCTACAACTCTTGCTGCAGCTTTAACTCCTGATACTTCAACATCATTACAAATTAGATTTGATAAAATACAAGGTTATGTTTACGGAACAAGATTAGTTCCATTAACTGGAAACTTTACAATGAGTGCTAGTGATGCTATTGTAGGATGCACAAATCTTATTATAAGCGCATCAACAAATACTGTTACATTTCCTACAACATTTAAGAAAATTGGAGGGACTTATGTTACAAATGCGATAACCGCAGATTCAAGTAGAAACTGGATTTATGTCCAATATGTTGATGCAAGTACTCAACTTTATAATATAGCAAAAATAGTATAATTATGTTAAACAAAGCAATGTTTTGGAGTTTATCAACTGAAACAACTTCAACTTCAACACCAACTCAATTAGTTAGTTTATCTAATTTAATTTCTTTCTTTAAGATGGATGGTTCTTTAGGAAGAGCTCAAGATATATTTGGTGCTCATGATGGATCTTTAGTTGCAGTAGTTCAAAATAGTGCTGGAAAAATAGGTACTTCTTTCTCATTTAATGGAACTAGTTCTGGTGTAGATTGTAGTACAAGTGGTGGAGCTTTTGATTTTGGAACATCAACAGACTTTTCTCTTTGTGCTTGGACTAAAACTACCGTTGCTGCAGAACAAATGGTTATATCAAAATTTTATACTGGAGTTGTTCCTGCATTTATATTAGAAGTAGAAGGTTCTACTGCATATGCAGTAATAAGAGATGGTACTGGAAGTGGAACTGCTGAAGCAGTTGTAGTACAATCTCCTCTTACAGGATTTATAAATGTTTGTGATAATAATTGGCATTATTTAGTTGCTACTTTTGATAGAGATGCTTCTTTAACTTTATACGTAGATGCTAGAAAAGCAGGTGATGCTAGTATATTTGGAGTAACAGGTACTATAAATAATGGTAGAGCATTAATGATAGGAAGAAGAGATTTTGTTACTACTCCATTTTATTTTAATGGAAATATTGATGAAGTAGCTATTTGGAGTAGAGTATTAACTCAATTAGATGTTTCAGCTTTATATAATAATGGTTATGGTTTATCTTATCCATTTACATCTGAAAGTTCTGTAGGCACATAAAAATATAAAAATATAAATAATGCATTATTTAACATTCAATGGAAAGTATATAATTTTAAACGGTGGTTTTTTAAATGATGGTGCAATTACTACAGTAACACCAATACCACCAATACCTCCGACAGCGACTACATTTCCTTTAACTTTAAGTGGAAATCATTTAGTTGATGCCTCCGGAACTCCTTTCTTAATAATTGGAGATTCTCCTTGGTCACTTATTGTTGGTCCTAAAGAATCAAGTATTGCATTTTATATAGATAATAGAGCTGCTAAAGGTATTAATGCATTTATATTAAATGCTATAGAATCGTATTATAATGGCCCTGCAGATGCATCGGGTTATTTACCATTTCAAAATATGACAACACCTTTTATTAATCCTTCAGAAAATTATTGGAGAAATGTTGATTTTACTATAAATTATTGTGCATCTAAAGGTATTGCTGCATTTTTAAATCCTGCATATTTAGGATATGATGATGGAGGAAATAGACCCGAAGGATGGTGGTCAGATGTGAGTAATGCATCTTTGACCACAATGTCTGATTATGGAAAATTCTTAGGAAACAGATATAAAAATACAAATAATATAATATGGGTTATTGGTGGTGATAGTTCTGCTGGAAAAACACAAGCTAAAATAAATGCAATGGTTGCAAGTATTGAAGCATCATCAGGAAAAGCTGAATTATTTACAGCACACGATGCTAGATATGTCTCGTCTTATACTAATTATGATGAATCTTGGCTTGATTTTCAAACAGCTTATTCAGGCAATAGGTATACAGCAAGAGATTGTTCTTATAATATGAGAAGAGGAGAGCCTTATGTTTATTATGAAGGTCATTATGAAGGATATGATGTAGGAACGGTACCGATGATGTTAAGATGGCAAATGTATACTCCTATACTTATGGGGGCAATGGGAACTTTTTATGGAGATTCATCAATATTTGCCTTTGAATCTCCTTATGGAGGATCGTGGACAACTGCTTTAGAACATCAAGGAGCATTAGATTTAGAAAGATATGGAAAATTATTTAATTCTAGACCGTGGTATAATTTAGTGCCCGATATAAGTAATTTAGTTTTAACTAAAGGTGTAGGATCACCTGATACTTCAGCATATGCATCGTGTGCTATAACAACTGATGGAGGTTGTGCTATAGCTTATACACCATTTAAAAAGGATTTAAGCATAAATATGTCAAAAATAATTGGTACTGGAGTTCACGTTTGGTGGTATAATCCAGCAACAGGAAATTCATCTGATTATGGAACATATGCAAATGCAACAACTATTAATTTAAGTCCTCCTTCATTAGGAGACTGGGTTTTAGTTTTAGATAATAGTGCTCTTAATTTAAGCGCACCGGGTATACCTTATGTTCCACCTGTTCCAGAGCCATCAACTTATAGTTATTCTTCACAACCTATACTAAGTCACGATCAGTATTATGTTACTTATGATGGTGCTTTAGATAATGATTTAGTAGGAACTTGGAATCCTTGGTTTCCTACTCAAGATACTTGTACGGGAACATTTTCTTATGATATTATAAATAATGTAAATAACATATATTCAATAAATAATACATCAGGATTATTAAGTATAGGTTCAAGTACTAATTTAACTACTGGAACTGATCAAGTAACTATTAGAACTACATTAGGTTCAATAACTCAAGATTGTTCAGCTTTTATTAAAGTTATGCCTATAGGTAATTGTTACTTTATTGATCCAAGTGTTGGTTCTTCGGGAACTGGAACAAGAATAAGTCCTTATAAAGCTTGGAGTGATTCATATACACATGCAGTAGGTAAAGCATATTTCTTAAAAAGAGGTAGTATTACTACAACAAAGTTAGAAGCATCTACTAATGGAACTTTAGGAAACGAAGTTATTTATGGTTCTTATGGTCCTGAAAACGGTGGAACTAAAGCTTTTATTCAAAGACCTGGTTTAGTTGGTATATATTTATATGGCAATTATAATCAATTTTATGATTTATATTTTAATAAATGTGGTTGGGCTATAATACAAGAATATACTTCGGCAGGTTATAAAAGAACTAATAATTTATTTAGTCATTTATATGCTTATCAAACTGGATTAATAAATGGTGCAATATTTTTTCAGCAACAAATGCCAGGTCTTCAACAATCTATAGATTTTCAAGCACATCATAAAGTTTATGATTATCAAGTTACCGAAGCAAGTGGTTATGGTATGAAAATTGAAATGGGTGATATTGGAATAGAAAATATGAGAACTTGGAAAAATGGATGTCCTACAAACGAGGGACATGGGATCTCATTAGCAACACTTGCAAATCACGTAGTCATAAAAGGTCTTTCTTCATATGCAAATACTTATCTAGGTATGGAAATGTCTGGTTCATATCACGATTTATCTTATTCATATATTGATGGTTCTGGAGTAGGTGCAGTTAGTGCTATTAATTTAGATGATCCTACAACTCATGATTGTTCAATAAGACATTGTGTAATTAAAGGAACTAATTTACTTGGTTCACAAAAATATGCAGCAATAAGATTTAGAACCGGCGCTCAAGATACATCTACTGGAGAACTTTTAACTCCAATAGATTCAAGAAAGAAATATACTATTGAAAATTGTAATATTTCTTATGCTCCTGGTAATAAAGGTACAGCTATAGGTATTTATAATTATACACAACAAGTTTTATTAAGAAATAATATAATACACGATTGTTCATATGGTATTTATATGTTAAGTTGGGAAAGTGGAATAAAAGATGTGTCTATCTATAATAATATATTTCATAGTAATAATTCAGATATTTATACACTTTATGGTTCATCTAATCTTAATGTATATAACAATACAGCAACTAGTGTATTTGACTTCACAGATTCAGCAACTGAAACTGTTAAAAATAATGTTTATGGTTCTTGGGTTGGTGCTGTTAGTTCTTCATCTAATAATTTAGATATCGATACAATAAATCAAACAGATTATTTTGTAGATCCTACAAATCATAATTATCATTTAAAAAGTAGTGCAACAAATCTTATAGGAATGGGTATTAATGTTGGAATTTTAACTGATCATGATGGTAGCACATACACAAATCCTCCATCTATTGGAGCTTATGAATATTTTTTAGAACCCTCAACTTATAGTTATTCTTCACTCATGTCAGTATTAAGTGTAGATTTAAAATATTGCATTCCTGAAAATGTAAGTACTGGTGATTATGTTGGATATTGGAAAAATAGCAGAAGTTGGGTAGCAGAAGGAAGCATCAGATATGCTATAGAAACTGATCCACTTAGCGCACTTGCTATTGACACATCATCTGGATTAATGACAATATCTGATTATACTAAAATTCAAGGACAAATAGCTACACAAGATTATCTTTGGGATGTCAGTATAAGAACAACAGATTATGGATTCAACCCACCTTATTACACAATAAGTAAAGCTGAAATAAGAATAAAAGAAAATTCATATTGCAAATTCTATGATCCATCTTTTGGTGGAACATCTTTAGGTACTAAAGTTGCTCCTTATAAAACAATGAATGCTGTAGCATATGAAGCAGGATATGGATATTTTGTTAAAAGAGATAGACAATTTACAGATATAAATACTGTAGCAATAGGTGGACTACATGCAAGTGAAACAAATCCTACAGTATTTAGTGCTTATGGTTCGGGTTATAGACCTATATTCTGTGGACCTGGTGGTGGAGTTGGTTTTTATCTTGGAACAGGAGAAACTTCTGAACCTGAAGAATATGTTTATCTTTATGAATATGAGATAAAAAGCTATGAAAATATGGCAATTAAATCTTTTATGTATACTACACATATAGGTATGTATAACCTTTATATTCATAGGAATAATTTAGGTGATATTGAAAGTCAATGTTCAATGAGCACACAATCATATGAAGATTTATCATATCATGCACCTCTTGAAGTTTTAAACTGTGATTTTTCTGAGGCACAAATAGGTACTATTCTTACTCATAGTCATATGAAAATAGGAATGAATCCAATTACTATAAAAAGCTGTAGTTTTTATGATAATACTCCTATTTCACAAGTAAGATTAGCTGATGGTTCTCTTGGTGGTGTAGTTGAAGATTGCCTCTTTATTATGGATGCCTCTGAATATGATAATAATTCATGTACACATATTCAATTAAGAATGAACAATGTTGTAATTGAAAGAAATAGATTTTCTGGTTCTACAACTGCAATATTTGTAACTTGTCCGGGCTGGGTAATAGGTGAAGATTGGATTTATCTAATGCAACCTTGTGATTTTACAATTAAAAATAATTATTTTGATCAAGCTAGAGAATACGCAATTAATATTGCGACTAATGGTGCATTATTTAGAACATCTAAGAATGTATTAATTGAAAATAATATTATAACAAATTGTAATAATTATGGTATTAAAGCTTCTAAAGCTAATAATGTTATTATAAGATATAATAATATAAGTGGATTTCCTGTTGCTTCAGTAGCAGGTTATAGTAGTACTGGAATATTAGAACCAGCTGTTTATGGTTTAAATGATGCAAGTATTTATTATAATGTTATTTATGGATTTAAAAATGGTATTGATGTAGCTGTATCTTCTGGTATAGGAATTTATAATAATACAGTTGATGGTTCTATAATTTTAACTGGAGCAACTAATGCAGTTGCAAGGAATAACTTCTTTCTTAGAAAACTTACAAATGCAGATACATCTTCAAATAATATTAATATTGCCGATATTACAGTGGCTGATTATTTTACTGATTATGCAAATCATGATTATCATTTAAAAAGTACAGCAACAAATGCTTTAGATGCAGGATACGATATGGGATATATTAGAGATTTAGATGATGTTTCTGTTAATAATCCTCCAGATATCGGAGCTTATGAATATTTTTTTTTGAATGATTTAAATATATTATTTGCGGATGATCTTAGTACTTGGATAGTTGGTGAACCATCTATAGGAGGGGTATTTGAAAGATGGCCTCTAACCAGACAAAATTGGAATTCTGGAAGTATAGCAAATAGTATAGTTCAAGTTAATGAAAGTAATGTTGGAAAAGCATTTGAATCTACTGTTGCAACAGGAGAATGTACAGGATTAGGTAATAATTGTTATCAAATGCAAATATGTTTAGGGCAACGTTATCCAGAAGTTTGGGTAGATTGGAGTATGTGGGCAGATCCTGGTTATGATGGAGATGGTGCAACAGCGGGTGGTGCTGGTGCAGGAAAAATGCCGGCAGGGTTTATGGGTGGATTAGATCATTTATTTGGCGGCGGAGATCCTTGTACTAGATCTGGTGAAGCTGCAACTGGATGGCATACTCATCCAGTTTGGGGAAGTACTAATAATCTTATGTCTTATACTTATGATTTGCAATCAGCTGCTAGAACAGGGGCTTATATTAATAATATACCAATAGGAGGATGGGAACGTTGGACAGCAAGATGTAAAGTAAATACTCCTGGAGTTTCAAATGGTTTTATAGAATATTTTGTTAATAGTTTATATAAGTGTGGACAATATGATATTATGATGCGTTCTACAGAACAATATAATGCAGATCCATCTTATGGATATATTGAAGCAGTTTGGTTAAGTAATTTCTTTGGAGGAGGAGGTTCAACATTTGCTAGTAAAAGAAATAATACTATGAGATTTTCTAATATAGTTATTTCAGAAGTTGGAGCTCAAAATGAAAGATATAAAGATAGTTCTTCTCACACAGGAGATACTATACCATCTTTATATTATTCAGGATTTAAAAATGATATAAGTATTTTATTCAATGAAACATTTACAGCTGAATCAGGAGTAATTCAATCGCATTACAATGTAGATACTCCTCCAATGAGTTATAGAACATATACAAAAACTATAATAAGTTCAACTGCAACCATTAATTTAATATGGGACTATTATAGATATGATTTTGATTATGGAGCTAATAATAGTTGGTGCAAAGTATATAAAGGAGTAGAAAAAACTTTAGTAGCAACATATGATAGAACTAATTTAGCTAGTGGTACTGATGCTATAGATTCAAGCGTATGTATTATAGATTATTTTATAGGGAATAATGTCGGAGACTCAAAGGGATGGAAACTACATTATACTACCTTTTGAATCTAATTTTGAAGATGCTACTATATCAACAGATGAAAGTGGAGTTTCAACAATTTTAGGCCCCACATGGACTGCTTTCGAAGCAAGACCCGAAATTGGTAGTTATAATATAGTTACTGAGGCATATGATACATCTGCCGCTTATCCCGAGATAGTAACCTTTGATGGTAGCATTTCATATAATTAGCCCAGTTGGAGCAAAAGCTAGGGTACAAGGTTCTTTATCATTTAATGTAGATTATATATCTGAATATAGAAGTGTTTATAAAATATACATTGATCCATCAATTCAAGTATTGGAATCTTATGAATCAACCGAATATCTAAAGTTTGCAGAGATATGGGATGAACATGAGGATTCATGGGATGGAAATACAGCAGGTCAAGCTTATTGGAGATTTGGATTAAGGACTAATCCTCTAGTGTGGTTTTTTGATGGTTATTTAGAACAACCAGCTGCAGTACGAGATACTTTAACATTTGCTAGAATAACAAATAATACTGTTGCTATACCCTATGGGCAATGGGCAACGCTTGATTATACTTTTCACCCAGGAGAAGGAACAGCCGGTCATGTTCTAATAACAATAAATTACGGAGGAACTACTTATACAATATTTGATGCTACAGGAAATACATCTTACCCAGAGCACCCTTTACCTGTGGGGTGGTATCAACCTATGAAATTATATATGCCTGATGTACTTGCAAATGAAATAGGAGAAATGATAGTTTATTATGATGATTTCAAATTATATTTAAAATAAGAAATTTAAATAATATAGTTTCTAAATATTTGAAATTTAAAGCCATTATACGTATAATGGCTTTTTATTTTTAAAAATTTTACATTTTTTTATTTAATGATATATATTATGAACTACCCACCCACGCCAAAGACGATGGGATAGGCTTCAGGTTTCATAGAGTGTGCTTTGATATTGTTTTCATCTATTAGTAAGGTCTATTAAATTTTCCTCTTAATTCAACCCATTGATTAAATATGTTATTAAGATATATAATAAAAGTAGGACAGTCAGTTTTAAATGTTCTGATTGACTTCGTTAAAAGTCTAACCACTTTTAATATATATTATAAATAAAATAAAAATTATAAAAAATGAGTACTAGAATTACACCATTTGTGAAACGCATGCGTACGCAAGGAGGCACAATTTATACTTTTAGTTCTGCACTTGAAGATATTGGATTGAATATAAATGAAAGAAATAATGTGGTTAAAATGTCACATTATGCATTATTAAATATTCCGTCTATTGACGCTCCGAATAATTTACAACAAAATAAATTTAATGTATTAGCAATACCAGGTGCATATGAATCATATTTAACGGGTGGTAGTATAAAAAATGGAGGAATATTAGTTGCAGAAAGTTTTCAAAATTATGCACTTAATTTTGAAACTAATTTATTAGCTGATGTATCTTATAATCCTAGTTTACAAACTACTATATCTGAAAGAGTATTTTGGAAATGGTTAAAAGAAACTGGTGCTATTCGTTGGACTCCAATTGATACTTGTATAGGACTTTATTGGAAAGAAGAAACTGATACTGATACTTCAGTAGGATACAATTCAGTTGTTAAAGCTATTGGACAAATTAGCGCAGGTTCTGTACGTACTGATACATTTGGAACTTATAATGAAGTTTATGTTTTAGTTCCTACATCTTTTGGTCAAACTCCAGTATATTTTAAACAAATTGATGATGATAATTATCATCATGGATTATCTATAACAAATGGTTATGTAAATATATTAGGAAGAGAAAATTATGTTCAACCACATCCAGATGCATTAAATTATGAAGCATATTATGACTTAGCTGACTCAAGCACTATAGTAAATGGTACCGAAACAATGTATTATGATAATAGTATAGGTAGTTATAATCCTGGTTGGTGGTGGACATATGAATCTTCAACATACGGAGATTTTTCTATAACAAATGATAATAATTATTTTATTGATAGTTCAAATTATATTGATGAAGGTATTTATAATATTTCATTAAAATATACAGGAACAGCGACTATTGAATTTCAACGCTCAAAGGTTGATTGTATTTCTATTGAATATAATTTAGATAATCTTAAATCTATTTTTAATGATTCAACAATAACATTTGATTCATTGGCTACCACTCTATCTGAAGATGATTCATATGATTTTAATGCAATTCTTGTATATTATTCTGTATATAATAAAAGTTTAGATACTAATTTAGCAACTAATCTTTTAGGAATATTATTCTTAGATACTGCTAGTGGAAACACAACAGCATACCCTCTTTCTGAAATTACTTTACCCTCAATAACAAAATATCAAAGTAATACCTCAGGATTTGGCACATCATATTCATTTAGATTAAATGTTAAATCTGATTATATGTTAGATGATACTGCTGCTACTATTGTGGATGCAGCAACTTCTTCTCAACTTGTATTAGAAGATTTTTCACAAGTATTTGATAGTTTACAAAAAAGTTTATCAATTTTAAATCAACATACAGGTACAATTAATTTTATAACAGGACAATATTTAGATATTACTGCAAACCAGACTAATATAGAAAATCAGATAAATGATTTAGTATATCAAAATAATAATTTGGATATTAATATCATTGGAACTGAAAACACAATCGCGATGTTTGCTAGTGGAGATGATCCGTTGGTTGATTCATCAATTTATATGAAAAATGGAAATGTAGGATTTTTTAATAATTCTCCTACTTGGAAAATTCAAATAGATGCATCTTTAAAAACAAAAGATATTTATATTGAAAATGCAATACGAGATACAAGTGGATACATTCTTTTAGGATATGGTTCTCCATTACAAATTGGAAGTTCATTAAATGATAGATCCTTTAATCTTTATGATGGAGATGGAGGACCATATATAAGTATTAGAGATGGCTCAATGTATTTTAGAAATATTATTCTTGATGGATCGATTGTATATAGTGATGGAACACCTATAGGTGGAGGAGATGTAACTACAGTATATGTTGCTCAAGAATTAGCAAGATATTTACCATGTGCTTCATTAGGTGTAGGTTTTGCTTGGGCCGGCCCATATTTATATGTCGATGTAAGTATTGCAGGAGGAGGAGTTAGTCAAGTATACGTTGATGGTTCTTTATATCTTAGAGATGTATCAATTTTAAATGTATATAATAAAAGTAATGCAACTGAAGTAAGTTTAGGTTCTTTAACAAGAACTATATTTGATGCTTCTTTAGTTACTATAACCACAAGACTTAACACAACAGATTCTAGTTTAAATACTTTAAGATTAAGACATAATGCAACTGAAGCTAGTTTAGGCTCTTTAACAAGGACTGTATTCGATGCTTCAACTGTAACGATATGGAATAAGTTTGCTAATGTAGATACTTCATTATTAAATCTTGGATATAGAGATGTTTCAATATGGGTTAAATTCGGAAGTGTTGATACTTCATTACTTAATTTAGGAACTAAAAATGCAAATCAAGATATTTCAATTAATGCATTAGTTACAAGAGTTTTATTTGATGCTTCAACTATAACGATATGGGATAAATTTAGCTATGTTGATACTTCATTAGTTAATTTAGGAACTAAAAATGCAAATCAAGATATTTCAATTAATGCTTTAGTCACAAGAATTTTATTTGATGCTTCTTTAGTCACTATAACAACTCGACTTAACACAACAGATTCTAGTTTAAATACTTTAAGATTAAGACACAACGTTACAGAAGTTAGTTTAGGCTCTTTAACAAGAACTGTGTTTGATGCTTCACTTGTAACGATATGGAATAAGTTTGCTAATGTAGATATATCACTTAATAGTATAATTAGTGGTTCTGGAGTTACTCAAGCATATGTAGATGGTTCATTAGCTTTAAGAGATACTTCATTACTTAATTTAGGAAATAGAGATACTTCAACCTGGGTTAAGTTTGGTTCTGTTGATACTTCATTACTAAATCTTGGATATAAAGATGTTTCAATATGGGTTAAATTCGGAAGTGTTGATACTTCATTACTTAATTTAGGAACTAAAAATGCAAATCAAGATATTTCAATTAATGCTTTATGGACAGCAGGTGCAGTTAATGTACTTACTCCGGGTGCTAATAGAATCATTACAAATGATGGAACTGCAACAGGATTAAATGCACAAGCAAATTTATCATTTAATGGAACTATTCTAGATGTTTCAGGAAATATAAGATTTTCTACGGGTACTAATAGGAGTATTTATTTTGTAGATGCAGCAACAACTACCCCAAGTACTTTAAGTATATTTGGAAATTCTAATACTAATACTTCACCTGCTGGGGCTGGTGCAGCAATGACTTTTCGTTCCGGAACTGGATCTATTATAACAGTAGGAACGGGGGGTACGGGTGGTGCATTAACAGTAGCAGGAGGAACTGGTGGAAGTGCAGCTTCAGAAGAACCTGGTGTTATAGGTGGAGTAGGTGGTTTATTAACTATACAGGGTGGAAATGGTGGAGCTAATACAGGATCTGGAGCAGGTGCAGGTGGAGCAGGTGGAGAATTACTTATAACTGCAGGAACTGGTGGAACTTCTGCATCAGGAACTGTTGGTATTGGTGGATTACTTACACTTCGAGGTGGTAATTCAGGATCAGAAACTGGTGGTAATGTAAGAATTTATGGAGGTACAGGAGAGGTTTCGGGTAATGTTTATATAGCAAATAACGAATCAACAGATATTGGCAGAGTATTTTTTCCAAGCGGTTTAGTTGGTACACCTGCCATTAGTTTCAGAGCAGATACTGATACAGGATTTTATTGGGGCAGCGCTAATCAAATACGTGTTGCAACGGGAGGACTTTGGAATTTTGCTTTTGATACTTCTGTGTTTCATGCAGATGGTGATATAATTGCTTATAGCACAACAACATCTGATATAAGATTAAAAGAAAATATAATGGAATTGGAAAATCCATTAGATAAAATACTGCAATTAAATGGAATAACTTATAACACAAAAAGAACCGGTAAAAAACATATTGGATTAATTGCGCAAGATGTTGAAAAGATTATACCATTAGTAGTAGAAGAATATACCATTCCATTCGAAGAAGATGATAAGGAATTATATAAAACTATTAGATATCAAGAACTTATTCCATATTTAATAGAAAGTATAAAAATTCTAGAAAATAGAATTAAAATATTAGAAAATAAATAATTATGGCTGTAACAATAACAAAACCAATTTCTTGTGTATCAATGGGGTGTATAATATGGAACGCTGAACATTCAATTGACAATCCTTTTGGAACTGGCCAAAATATTTCATTAAGAGATTTGGGTTTAACTATTAATAGAACAACTCCATTTAAGTTTTCATATTTTAATGATGTTTCACTTTATGATCCTTTTCATAGTAATTATACTGATCACGATATAATGTTATGGGATCCTATTGATTATAGAGAACAATTTATTACTATAGATTCTTGCACATTGTGGAGCTGTAAATTTACTACCGATTTTTACACAGAAGAAGATTTTTATTTCAATTCATCAATAGGAAATTATACAGTGCCCGGTTTACCTGATCATGGATGGGGTATAGAAAAAATGAAAGGTGGTAATGGATCTTATGGAATAAAAAAATACAATAATATTGTTTTACATGATAGTAGTATATATTTACATTATGCATTTAAATGGGGTGTTGGTGATGAGGAAATTCAGTATCATGCTCAATATATTATTTCATTAAATTATAATGATGCTTCATTAAGTGTAATTCCGTCAACTCAAGCTTGGACAGCAGCGGGTGAAAAAAATTATGATGTAAGTACAAACACAGTTTGGTATTATAAAAGTCGTAATAATAATAATTTTTACTGTTCTGCAATAACAGCAACTGTATGGCAAGAACTTGGTGACCATTTACAAGATAAATATGGTGGACCGGGTACTATTACTATATCAAATGATGGTGCGCCTGGAACGTATAGTACTACATTTACTTTCGGTTATTTAATTAAAAGTTCCTATAATATATTAGATGTAGAAAATACAAGAACTTTTACTGCTAATATGACATCTTAAAAAAATATATAAAATATAATGGCAAACGTAAACTCATTCACAGAAACAGTTGATCTATTAGTATCACAAGTAAATATTGCTTTAGAAAATGTTGTTGCATTAAACGAAAGTTTAACAACACAAGAGGATACTGTAACGTTATCAGTAGAACAAATGAATTCTATTACAGGAGATGTTTCAACTGTAACTTATTCATTACCTTCATATAATAATGTGATCAATAAAGTTAACGCAGCATCACAAACGGTAGATACTTTTATAAGAGGTGAAGGCGTTGTTTTATTGAATGATGGAACTTATCGCAAAATAACAACAATTCCTGTAGCAATATCTCCGGCGCAAATAACCAATGTATCAGCACCCACAAAATTTTTAACAAGAACTAATTGGTTTTTTGAATCAATGATGCATCCTCAACTTATAGTATCATTTGATCTTAAAAACAAAATAGATGATCGTTCAGATAGAGTTACAGTTAAAAGAGTGATTTTTGATAACTTTAATGATGAAGAAACACAATGGTTTTTAGATAATATTATAGGTGTTAATAGAACTTATTACGAAACAGTTACATATTTTAATGCTCAAGGGAAAAAATATTGGGAAGATGAAGAAATTCAAGATCTTCCTCTTTCAACTGAACCCTACACAGGGTATTTTGTAATTACTGACAAAAGAACTATAAGTACTAAAGAATGGTATTATCTTGATACTATGAATTATGGAGTAACATCTGATGAACCTATTGTCAAAAATCATCAATTATCAATAGGAGATCAATTTCGTTACGGGAATTCAATTTGGAAAATTGATGATATTCAAATTAATGAAAAAAGAGTTCATGTTATTCCTATAGTAGGTATGGATCATCCAACAATTAATAATAATTTTGAAATTTATAATACGCCCTTTTCAACTAAAATATTAAATATACCAATTGGATATGATGAATGTAATATTATATTTCTAAAGGGTATTAATGATGATTTTAATATCATAGCAGATGATTGGAGTTTTGGAATAACATTTTACACAAATAATTTAGTAATAAGTGGAGGTTCAACAACACTTGAAAATTATTATAATACGTATGTAGCTGATTTTGGAAAACAGCTAGAAGGACAAACAAAAGAAAAATTTATTCCGGCATATTATGGATTAATTCCGGATCCTCCTGTATTTTCAGCTACTGATTTTGCGGTTAAACAAATTAACACACAAATGAATGCTGCTTTAGATACAGAAACTATTAAAAATACACAAACTCAAATTGAATCAACAAAAACACTTGTAAATTCTCTTAAAAGTACTATTTCTCAACAAAAGGCACAATTAGTTGAATTAACAGATGCGGGAGAAAGAGCAAACTTAAACTCAAAAATTACATCAAATGTTAATAGTTTGTCAAATAAAACAATAGAATATCAATCTTTAGTCAGATCACTTGCTACAATAGCATATGAAAACTCAGCTGTTACAGTTGACGCAAAATATAGAGTAAGAGGATTCTTTGCAATCCCAACACCAAAAGGAAACCCACCACAGCAAATTATTCAATTTGAATATGCATATCGTTATTTAAAACTTGATAACACTGGTATATCTCTTAATACGTATGAACATCCGGATCCTAGCACAGGACAAATTGCACGTGGAGTTTTTACAGATTGGACAACAGTTCCTTCGATAATAAAAACAAAAGTTTATGATGTATCATCTGCAACTTATTCTTGGGTTACTGAGAATATCGCAGATGGTGAAGTAACTAATATAAATCAAATTGATATTCCTATCACAAAGGGTGAAAAGGTTGAATTAAAGATTAGATCAATATCTGAAGCTGGTTGGCCATTAAATCCTTTAAAATCTGCGTGGTCAGATACAGTTATTATTGAATTTCCTTCAAATTTACAAGGTTCGAATCAGATAGTAAATATTTTAAGTGATGCTGCAGTTGAAGAAACAACAATTAAACTTGATGAAACATTATCTGCAGCTGGGATTCCTACTCACCTCGTAGATTCTGTTCCAAATCCAAATTCCGGAACAGGAACATATTTTAAACATCAATCAATTAATCTTGCATTTGATTTAAAAACAAAAGATACTGCTGGAATAATTAATACGGTTAATACTGTAGATTTACAAACACAAATAGAAAATTTATCACCTTATACTTATGTTACTATAATTGCAAATCCAAACTCAACACAAAAAACATCTTATCCACAAATAACAGGAACACTTCAACAATTTTTACAAGCAGTAGTTGATTCATCTGCAGCAATTTATGATAAATTTGTAACAAATATAATTTAATTAATAGAACAAAATGAGTTATTCAAAATTATTTAATAATACAGCTGTTTTAACATCTAAAAATCCTGAGGTATTTTTAACTTTAACGTGGAATACTTCGGGGCAATATTGGATAATTCCTGATATATCTACAGTAATTGATAGAAAAGTATTATATATAAATGGATTAGATGCAAATGATTATACTGGCACACCTTCATTAGGATATGCGTTAGAATTAAATTCAAGTAATAATGTTGCATCATTTCATATTTATACTCCAGTTAATTATAATTTTACAGAAAGATTATATTTTAAAATATATAATTCTGATACTTTATCTACTATAATTAATTATGAATTAATTAATATTAAAAATAGACCTTATATAGTTGAAAATAATATTATTAATACATTCACAAATGATAATATACTTATTGATGACGAAGCATCATATATGATATTAAGAACTAACCCTAAATATACAGGAAATATAGTTCTTTATGTAGATAGTAGTGAAAATATGTATCTAGATACATTTAAAATATCTGATGTTTTATCTAATAAAAAATATCGTAAACAACAAATTTCTGGAAATAGTGTTCTATCAAGTGATATTCGAAATACATTTTCATCTTTACCATTAGGAGAATTGTATCGTGTTGATAGTGATAATACTCTTTTAATTGATATCCCAAAAACATCAATAGAAGATCAATATATTACTACATATAACTATGGCGCAAAATTATTAAAAGATGAATTATATGCAGAAGATAATGGCATACTAGCTCCACTTTGGATTAATTCAAAATTACCTGATTATTTTGCAGCATTTAGATTATCAGGTGTTTATAATACAGAAACCTATGATGGTTCTAATCTTGATAATTTAGCATTTAAATATTTAGAGGAAAGTGATTTAATAAAAACCTGGAGTTTAAAGCCAGAAGCTCCTCTTGGTCAATATTTAGAAACACATACAGCAGATATTGTTAAAATTAAGTCTCCTTTATTTTTATCATTAACTGATCCAAGCGCAAATGAATCAGATCCAAATACATGGTATGGCATAGCAGTTGATAAAGGTGTTGTTACAGGAAGATCTGAAACTACACATTTCTTTAATCAAAAGGCGCAAAATTATACAGATCTTAATGCCTTTGTATCACAAGGATTTGAAAGAAATACATTATTAATTCCTAATTTAATAAATTTAGAATATATTTTTACTGATGAAGATGTAAGTCTTTATTCAATGAATCGTTATTTTGGACTTTATTTAACAGAAAATGTATTATATAAAATAGGTTATTATTTAAATTCTTCTTCTGGAACAATAGAAATAATTTCATTAGATGGTACAGATAGTAGTGTTTTTATGCATTCATTAATTTTTAATGCAAGCACAGGAAATGTTGCATCAGATTATATGAATAGAATATTTGTTTTGAATGATAATATTCAACTTCAAAGAATTACAAATGTTAATCAGATAAATGAAGCATCAATTAATGATTATGTAAATAAACCATATCAAAATATTTTTATTACAGAAGCTGAACAAATTAGTTATAATCCTTTTATGATTTTAACACTTAATAATACACTTGAACAAGGAGAACATTTAAGAATAATTAACAAAACTCAAAATAAAATTTGGGAAGTTTATAGCGTTGACGCTAGTAATTTTAATTGTAATAGATATTGTTCTATTTCTGAAGATCCTAGCGGATTATATCCTATAGTATATAGAACATATTTTGATATCACCGGAGATATTTCTTATCAAATACAAGAAATTGAGGCAGCATTTGATTTATTTAGTGATTTTGAAGGCACTCAGTTTAGAGCAGGCATACACGGAGATAATTGGGTATCATTGATTCTTAATGATGATGCATCTACTAATGAAGAATGGTTGTTTCAAAGAATTACTTCTTCTACACTATCTGATCCCAATGATTCTTCATCAGCATTTAATTCTATAGAAACTGCAGGATATATATCATTTTTTGGAAGATTTACACCAAATTCAAGTGACTTTGAAACTATTACATATGATTCATCTTATGGTCCAATTGATTTTGAATTATTCGGTGATCGCAATAGTATAATGATTAATTTTATTAATAATGAAACTAATTATTTATACACTATGGATTCATCAGATAATATAATTGATAAATTTGAAGACCCAACACTTTATCAAGGAAATAGTGGCTGGTATAAAAAAATTCTTGAGTTTGAAGTTTCTACAAATTTATATCAATACATAAAAGATCCTTTAAGTATTAAAGATAAAATTTTAATAATGACATCTGAAGAAATTCAATTAATTGAAAATCAGTTTAATGCATATAATCTTTATCCTATTAATATATCTTTAATGGGAATTAATTCTGTAAAAGATATTGATTATACAGTTTATGATATTTCATTAGGAGTTAAAAATAAATACAAATATAATAGAGAAGATGATGTTAGTTCATATAATATATTTATTGAGCATGATGCTTCATATTCTCTTAGTATAAAAGGATCGTATATAATTCAGTCAGGCACAGGAAATAAAATTCAATATGGTATTACATCATCATATACAACCAATTCATTAATAAATACATTTGATTCTAGTATTAAATTTTTAGCTGACACAGATACTATTGTTACTTATGCTGTATTAGATGGTTCTTATAATTATCAAGGATATAAAGATGGATCTGCTGGTAATGAAGAAAATATATGTGATTATTATGATTCAAGTGTATTATTAAAATATGGTTTAACCACTCCTCTTATTTCAAAATGGGTAGGTTTAGGTAATGATTGCAGAAATAATCCTATAAGATTAATTTTAGATAGTTCTATTTTAAATGTAAATACAAACTTTATACCAGATGATAATAATTTTACTCAAGAATTAACATACCCCTCATTTAAGTATTTAACTCCAGGAAATAGAGCTTGGGAAGATTATGTTTTTTATGATATAAATGATGTTATTTATGATGCTGACGCATCATTATATTTAACATTTAAAGAATCAATGTTCAGATATCCTTATGTTGATTATTTTTCAAAATTAGTATATTCTAATTATAATGTTGATGCGACTAAATCTCGATCATCAATAGTATATTATAATCAATATAAAGATACTATTGATGTAATTTTTATGGGATTAAATCTTTCTATAAAAGTAGAAAATCTTGCAAAAAATGTTTTGGATATTAAAAATTATGATAGATATAAATTCTCGTTTATTTCTACAACACAACGAAATAAAGATTCAAATCGTCCTATTGAATTTATTATTAATGAAAATATAAAAACCATATTAATGATATGGTATCAAGGAAATGATGAACTTAATTATAATGCAAGATATTCTACATTTTTACCCGGAAAAAGTTTAATGAATTACACAGGTGAAGGTTTTGTATCAACTTCTAATTCTTCTGATCATTATAGTTTTGTTAAAACACCATATTTTGTAAACAATTCTACAATTCAAAAAACTATTGAAAATTTTTACGGTACAGCTACTACATATAATAGTGCTACAGCAAATCCGTATGCGCAATTTAATAAAAATTTAGGTGAATTTAGTTCAACTTGGAATGCATTTAATACTAGTACTAATATAATAGCTACAAATATATTTTATATTCCTTCGGATGAAAATTATCAAACATTTTCACAATATATTGATTATATATATGCACGAAATGCTACTACTTATGGAGATTATGTATTAAATTATGGTTATAGATATCGTAGCAAAGTAAATTATTATGATAATAATACTACTAATTTAGCAACATTAAAATATTATCTTGCAACAGCTCATACATATATTATGTATTACATTATTAGAGAAAATGAAATTATTAATAGTTTAGATTTTGGAAGTGTTGTTAATCCAATGTCAATAACCATTAACGCTCCAAGAATATATGGTAGTATAAGTACATATAATGGATGGTTCAAACCTGATTTTAATAACATATTAGAATTTAAAACAAACGAAGAAAGTGATTTAATATCTATAGTCAATAAAGATTTTACACTTAGTAATACAAATTTAAGAACATATAACAATATTCCTCAGTTATGGTATAATAATGTCGTTTCAACTGTTTCTGCAGCAGATATTGCAGCAGGAAATGCAATTTCATATATTTCTAATTTTAATGTATTTAAAGCATTATGGGATGCAGATTATTATATAAAAGATAATGCATATGTAAATGGTTATTTATCTTCGCAAGAATTATCTTCATTTTTTGGTTCTAAATTACCTAAACTTTCTAATGAAATAACATTAGAAAAATGGGATTCTACTATGGTATCTTCACTTCAAGAGACGACTACTATAACATTATCATTTAATATAACTCGAGCTATATTATCATTATTTAAAACAAATTCAACATTTTTATCTAATTGGGCTAATTTTGGTGATTCAGATTCTACTATAGATGCTTATGTAAAAAATACTATTTTAACATATTACAATATTAGCCAACCAAAAATAAAAGTTAATTTTTATTATAAATCTCGTGATACATTATTATTACACTATACTAATGATGGAGGTTTTAAAAATGATGGTAAACAAAATTTTAATGGGCAATTAATATATCAGAATGATGAATACATATATAAAATAATAGTTTCAAAGGCTGGAAACTTCTCATACTTTATTTCATTTACATTAACAGAAAAATAATAATATATGAAATTTCAATATTCACCGGGTTTATTAGGTTATGGTCCTACAGGTTCAAATGGAACTGATGGGTTTCAGGGTATGTCATTATATTTTACGGATTATGATACAATTTTTAATAAAAGTACTATAGAAACGGCTATTGAAAATAATTATACTCTTTGGTCAAATGCATTGCCCAATACAACTTTACCGGCTGATAGAGTTTATATTACAGGAGATTTGTTTGTTAATTCAAGGGGTATAGTATATGAAATTGATGCATCAGCTAATACATTTAGTGAAACAGATGGTCAATTATCTAAATCTGATTATTTTACTACTAATTTAATAAGAACAGATGATGGAGTTGAACGTTGGTTTAATCTAGCTGATTTAAATCAAGTCGATGGATCAATTTATACTGCTATAGCTTTAACAAATGTAGATTTAGATACTTGGACAGATAATTCACCTGCTCCTCATTATTCAGCTGGTGCAACTGTTGCAAATCAATACGCTGAGTCTGCAAGTATACTTGCGCAAGCAGGAATTTTAGAAATTAGTTGTCAATTTTTAAAAAACTTTGGAAATAATGTTACTATAGCATTATATGATAATAGTGATGTATTATATCAAACTTTATGGACTATAAGCGCATCAGGAACATATACTACTAGTATTACAATTCCTATCGAAATAAATTTAAAGATTAAATATACATTTAATATTAATACTTATTATCAAATATATCGTCCTACTTTAATATCTTACGGAAGTTCTTTAATTGAAAATTATTATTTAATCGATAACACACAATTATCCTCAACATTTAATTATGCTAACATATCAATTTATGGTATAAATTTAAACAATTTTACAAGAATTGAATGTACAGATATAATTGATGGATCATTTAACGCGTTTACATTATATTCAACTGGAGAAAATTTAGATGTTGATGATCATCGTGCGCTAGCACTTGTTTATGAAAATAATTTAAATGTTTTTAAAATCGGTAACATTGATACAACAAATAATGTGCGAAACACATCATTAACATTTGATGTTTCTTTATTAAAACATAATAGACCATTTAGATTTAATAAAAATACCTCTTCTGATTCTGTTTTAACAAATTTAGAAAAAAATCCTGTATTATTATTTGATCCTAATTTTAATTCAGCACCAATTTCTTTTCAAAATTATGTAGCATCAGCAAATGACATTACAATAAATTGGAAATTATCAGATTTTTCTAATGATACATCTGTCATAGGAGATTTATATTTTTACAAAGAACCTTCTTT
>Ga0315274_10002231_pt1 | contig 29390 bp, 17 predicted proteins | sample YL17G02_20_MG_FD_203700 | JGI IMG/M metagenome (GOLD analysis project Ga0315274, IMG submission 203700) | Sediment microbial communities from Yellowstone Lake, YNP, Wyoming, USA - YL17G02_20 | ecosystem: Environmental > Aquatic > Freshwater > Lake > Sediment | place: USA: Wyoming | collected...
AGGGGGCTCTGCCCCCTCCCGTCGCCCTCCCCCGGTGAGGATATTCTTTACTGACGTACTTCCCAAGGATAGAGTGAATTTTTCCTGGAGCCGGCGGGATTCTTCCTGTCTTCGGGCTCCGGAATCATACCTCAAAGAATGTTTTCCACGCCGGTTCTTTCGAAGCGGCACAAAATATTTGGCATACGTGCCGAAAATCCTGAAGAGAGAGAGGAGAAGGGGGCAGAGAACGGACATGTGGCACCTGTTTGGGGGGGGACCGGAGTCCCCCGGTATACGGAAGGGGTTTGACCTGATCCGGATGGGCCGGTATGACGAGGCGGAGGAGTTCTTCCGGAAGGCCCTCGCGGAGCACCCCAAGGAGCCCCATGGCTGGGTGGGGCGGGGGATTGCCGCCCAGCGCCGCGGGGATCCCCGGAAGGCCCTGGAGTACCTGGACTATGCCCTCACCCTCGCGCCCGATGACCCGGATGCCTCGTACCACAAGGCCCGGGTCCTGGCGGTCCTGGACCGGCACGAACAGGCCCTCTCCTGGTACGAACGGTCCATCCGCCTGAAGCCGACGGCTGCCGCCCATTACTGCAAGGGCAGGTCCCTGGAGGCTCTGGAACGGGACCCCGAGGCCCTGGACTGCTACGAGAAGGTCCTCACCCTCACGGACGAGCAGGAGGTGAAGGTGCGCCGGGACACCCTCCTCCAGAGGCTCCGGCAGCAGCGCAGCACGTGAGCGGGCCCGCAGTCTCGCGGATCCCCAGTCAGCAGGACCCTTTTTGCCGGAAGTAGTGGATCACACCGCTGACCATGGAGAGGATGGCGACGAGCGTGATCCCTGCCACCGCGTACATCACCAGGTCAAAGTGCTCTGCAACAAGGGGTATGTTGCCAAAGAAGTAGCCCCCCAGCACAAAGACCAGGATCCAGGCGATGCCCCCGCTGGCATTGTATGCCAGGAACCGCCGGTACTCCATGGTGCCGACACCTGCGAGGAACGGCGCAAAGGTGCGGAGGTAGGGGACGAACCGTGCCACAACGATGGTCGCCCCCCCGTACTTCTCGTAGAACCGGCAGGTGAGGTCGCAGTAGTTCTTCTTGAACAGGGTCGGGTACTTCTCGTACAGGAGGTTCATGCCGCAGGACTTGCCGATCCAGTAGTTCAGGGAGTCGCCGGTGATGGCCGCCACCGTGAGGAGCAGGCAGAGCATCTCCACCGATAGGAGCCCCCGGGCAGCGAGGGCCCCGGTGATGAAGAGGAGCGAGTCGCCCGGGAGGAACGGGGTAACAACGAGCCCGGTCTCCACGAAGATCACCAGGAACAGGATCATGTAGACCCAGAGGCCGTACTGGCCGATGAGGGCCTCCAGGTACCGGTCAATATGGACGAGAAAATTGAGGAGATCAGGGAGCATCTTTCTGTACCCGGTGGACTCCCGCGCTATAAACGCTTTATCGTGAGGAGCTGCCCTGCCATGGCGGCGGCGGGTCCCCGTTCCCCGCCGGACCGGAAGGAGCCAGGTGGAACCCGGATCTCGAACCGCGCACCTCCCCCGGGGATGCCGTTCTCCCGGATGGAGATGCCGTTGATCGACAGGATCTCCTTCACCAAAAAGAGCCCGAACCCCATGTTCTTGCCTGCCCCGTGGGTGAAGATCCGCTCCTGGTCCACAGGCGGAACGCCGACGCCGTCATCCTCGCAGGTGATCAGCAGGTCCTGCCCCTCCCTCCGCGTGCTGAACCGGATCCGGGTGAGGGTGACCCCGTGCCGGACCGCATTGTCGATCAGGTTGTAGAAGACCTTCTCCAGCAGGGGATCCGCGAATACCTCCAGGTCGCCCACCTGCTCCCCCACTGCCACGCCATGGAGGTCCACCATGGCCTGGACCCGGGCGATGATGTCCCGTACCCTCTGCCAGAGTGGGGCATGGACCCCGATCTCCTGATAGTCATGGGTGAAGCCGATGAGCCGCTGGATCGCCTCCGCAGCTGCCCGTTCCTTGCCGATGAACCCCCGCAGCTCGGGGTCCTTGGCCATCTCCTCCCCCATCTCCAGGTAGCTGCGCAGCACCATCAGCTGGTTCAGGATATCGTGGCGGGTGACGCTGGACATCAGGTGCAGCTTCCGGTTGGCCAGCTGGTAAGCATCGCCGGTCATCTTCTTGTCGGTCACGTCGTGGGCAGACGCAATCATCCCGTCGTACCGGCCACTGGGGTCCCGGATGGGGGTAAACCAGCCGGAGATGAAGAGGGGGACTCCGGTGGTGGTGGTGACCGGCACCGAATCGAAGGCTACCGTCCTCATGCTCTCCCTGGCGTCAGAGTAGAAGGGCCTGAGGGCGTTCATCGGGGCGGCACCGGCATCATGCAGGAAGTTCCTCTCCAGCAGGCTCCCGCGGGGAAAGCCCGTCATCCGCTCCAGGGCCGGGTTCAGGTAGTAGACGGTATCCTCGGCATCGGTGACCCAGATCCCGTCATGGGCACTCTCCAGTATCCCTTCATAGAACTCCTTGAGGGCATGGACCTCTTCGTCGGCCACCCTGCGGGCTGACATATCCCGCAGGATCACGCACCGGTAGTCGGTGCCCCGGTGCCGGAGGGTGTGGAGGGTGATGGCAGCAGGGAACGTGGTGCCCGTCCCGTCCGTCACCTCCGTCTCCCAGGAGTGGGCTTCCCCGGAACCGGCGCCGGAGAAGGCAGCGGCAACGGGAGCGAGTACCTCCTGCACCTTCATCCCCAGGAGATCCGGCTCCTTCCGGGCCAGCAGCCGGGGGGCCGCCCGGTTGGCAGAGAGGATGGTGCCGTGCACGTCGGTCCAGAGGATCCCTTCCGTGATGTGGTCCAGGGAGAAGCGGCTGAACTCGTGCTCCTCCCGGTTCTCTCTCTCCCGGTGCACTGCCCGGCGTATCAGGTGGACGAGCGACGCATACTGCGTATCGGGATCCGGCCCCTTCTCCAGGTAAAAGTCGGCCCCGGCTTCCATGGTGCGGGTTAAAAGCGCCGGGGACCCGTGGGCGGTGAAGAGGATGAAGGGGACCCGGTCCCCGGTCTCCACGATCCCATGGAACAGGTCCAGGCCGTGCATCCCCGGCAGCCGGTACTCCGCCACAATCAGGTCGAACCGTTCTGAACGCAGCAGGGAGAGCGCCTCTTCCGGAGAACTGCACGTCTCCAGGATGAGATCCGGTTCCTTCCCCAGGCAGACACCCGCCATCTCCCGTGCGCTGGGGTCGCTGTCCACAAAGAGAACCTGGATCACGCGGCCACCTCACGCACGTCTGTGCGGGCACCGGGTCTTCGGGGTCTGCGGTGTGCGCAGGATGGGCTCTCCCGGATCCGGAGATGGGGGTTCATGGGCTGCAGTACACTCCCTGCATGGTGGTAGAGGACAGATATACACAATATCTTTACATTATAATATATAGATATTTGTATTTTGAATAAATCTCCAATTTGGCTTTGAATTCAATTTTAACACGTATTCTTGATTATCTATCCAGCCCCGTTCCCTGGCCCCCGGAGGAATGGCAGGGGAAATGGACGGGGTCGCCGGTTTTTATCCATGGCGGGGAAGGAATCCCGGGGGAGCCGGGACCGCCGCGACTGAGCTCCGCGCGGGAGAGAACAGCGAGAGATCCCGGGATCCTGCCATCTTTTCGGGCCGGAATCCCCCTCCAGGCATGCTGTCTGCTGATTAATGGATTCTCCACAGATGTTACTGGAATGATATAACTGTTTTGGAATCCAGATCTCCTGAAACACCGGTGAATCTCCCTGATTCAGCGGCATGTCGCGGTTATTCTATGTCGGTATATATAGATTGCGGTTGGGATGCGTCAACGAGTTCAAATGAATCTATCATAAAATTATCGACGAAATTAACTTTAAATATTTTCCATTGATCACTCTTCATTACCATAACCCGCCCCGGATCATTCCGGGGGAGGAGATGACATGAAGCGCTCACACCACACCCTGTCCTGCCTTTCACGACTGGCGTTTTTAGCTGCAGCACTGCTCCTTGTGCTTGCTGCGGTCCCCCTGCCTGCCCTCGCAGCTGACAACCCGAAACCGGTGATTAAATACCTGAGCCCCACGGTGGTATCCGCAGGAGCGAAAGGGCCGCTCCTGTATATCATCGGAACCGGCTTCGGACAGGATTCCCTTGTCCAGTGGGATGGCGTGGACCGGGACACAGAGTATTACTCCAGTACCAAGATTTCCATCCAGCTCACGAATGACGATGTGGCATACCCGAAAACGGTACCGGTCACGGTCTTCAACCCCGCCCCGGGCGGGGGGCTCTCCAACACCAAGTCCCTGATGGTGAAGTACGAGCCCATTGTGAAGAGCCTCCGGCCTGCCGTTGTCGAGCTGGAACCTGTCACCATGCAGCCGAAGGATGGCACGTCCTACTGGGAGATCGACAAGAGCCGGCTCAATCCCACCATGACCGGTGCCTTCGGGAGGGCCCTCGCAGTGGTCTGCGAGAACAACCAGCCCGTGATCCTGGTCCTCCTCAGTGACACCTCGAAACTCGCGAGCACCACGAAGTCCGCCATCTACCGGCTCACCTCCTCATCCCCGGGCCAGATCGGGACGTTTGACCGCGTCTATGCCATCAACGGACCTGCGACAGGGCTCGCGGCCAGGAGCACGACCGAGTTCTATTACAGCTCCGGCCGGACCATCACCAGGGTGGTGGCGGGCAGCCCCCCGGTGATCACCTCCTTCACGCTTCCTTCCAGCGAGTCCACCATCGGCGGCCTGGATTACGTGGGTGGGGCCCAGCCCTTCCTGCTGGCCATCAGCGGGGATTACAACACGCACCGGGTCCTCCGGATCCCCCTCAATCCTGCCAGCGGGGACTTCCTGGGAACGTACCTGCCCTTCGTCCAGATCAATGTCCCTGCAGGGTCCCCCCTCGCCTCCTACACCTACACCGGGGTCTCGTTTGTGCCCACGTGGGGCTCCTCCCGGGAGCCTGTGCTGTATGTGACAAAGGAGGACGGCACCTCCGAACCCCGGGACATCGCAGCCATCGTGGACATGCACGGGACCGTGATCCAGACCGTCATTGGAGACAAGAACGGGATCATCGTGGACCACACGGTCTGGAGCAGCGGGCTCTCCTCCAGCTACCTGAACTGGGCCAATCCCCAGGGGATTGACTATGCAGAGGACTGCTCTGCCTGCCAGTGCAAACCGGGCCGCCTCTTCATGATCACCCGGGACTTCTGGAACAAGGGCCCCAAGTATCCCATCAACCCTCCTCCGGGCTGCATCCGCGGGGTGAAGTGGAATGACCTGGACCGGGACGGGTACTGGGACAGGAACGAACCGGTGGTGGCAGACTGGCCCATTATCCTGTACAAGAAGTACTGCGGTAAATGGTACAAGGTCGCCGATACCACGACAGGTCCGGACGGGTACTACTCGTTCTGTGACCTCTGCCCTGGCAACGGCGATTACCGGGTCGCTGAAGGTGCACGGCACGGCTGGACCCAATCCTGGCCCGAAAGCCCCGGATACCATGACTTCTATTACAACAAGTACACGACCGTGACCGGCAAGGACTTCGGCAACTACCAGTCGGCACCCGGGAAGATCATCATCCAGAAGGTGGCAGGCGACTGCCTGACCCCACCCCCCGGGATGGTGGGCTGGTGGGCGGGTGACGGGAGCGCCGTGGACCGGCTGGACGGGAACGATGGAACGGTCGTGGGAGGTGCAGGATATGCCCCGGGGAAGGTGGACCAGGCTTTCATTCTGGACGGGGTCAACGACGCGGTCCAGATCCCCGAATCTCCGGGAGGAGCTCCCCTCGATGGATTCAGCGAGCTGACCCTGGATGCATGGGTGAACCCGGAGACGGTGGCTCCCCTGTTCCAGACCATTGTCTCCAAGTACGACTTTACAACCGGAAAGGACGATAGCGTCAGCTACTGGCTGGGACTCATGGATAATGGAAAGGTCCGGTTTGCGGTCTACTCGGACAACGCAGGAATGGGCACCTATTCAGGTTACCATGCAGACACCCAAACCGGTAAAGTAACCACAGGGAGCTTCCAGCACGTGGCAGGCGTCTGGAAGGGTGGGACAGACATCTCTGTCTACGTGGATGGCGTGCTTGTGAGTGATCCCGGCGTCCAGGATGGCGCCGGCGGTACCCCGGTGACTGCCAGCTCCATCCCTGTCAGCATCGGCCGGGTGGAGGGATTCGGCGGAGTCCCGAGCCTCCACTTCAAGGGTCGCATCGACGAGGTGGAGATCTTTGGCCGGGCGCTCTCAGCGGCCGAGGTGAAGGCAATCGCCGACGCAGGCAGTGCCGGGAAGTGCAAGCCCGGCCTGGTCACCTTTACCTTCACCGGAACCGGTGGGCTGGGCAGCTTCCCGCTGTTCCTGGGCGGCCAGAAAGTCTTCGAGAACATTGCATCGGGGACCTATGCGGTCATAGAGGGGGTGCCCCTGGGGTGGAGCCTGAAGACCATCCAGTGCATTGATCCCAGCGGGGGCACCACCACCTCCGGCCCAACCGCAGAGATCAGCCTGGCACCGGGCGAGACCGTGATCTGCACGTTCGTGAACGAGAAATGCAGCTGCAATCCATGCGGATCCGGTTAAGGTTCCGGCACGATCCCCTCCCCTTTTCTGTGGGGAGCCGCTGGAAGCCGGAGATCCCGATGGGTGAGAGTGGGTCAAGCGAGTCCGGATAAAATTCTCAGTACTATATAAATATTGTTCTTGTAAACCGAGAGTCTGATGGCCAATTTTTCTCAATCTGGTGAATGTGAGCTCAAATATAAGATGAGTAGAAAAATCTTTTGTTTTGATTCTGTCAACGAGAGAATATTAACCTGTATTAAACTTTCTCAATAAATTAACTTTAAATAGTTTCCCTACCGATGGTAATGTATACTCCCCCCCAGCTTTTCCGGGGGCATTGAGGTGGCATCATGTACCGTCGTGAACCTGTTCGGGAACCGACCATGACCGGGTCCAGGGGATCCGTCATCCTCGGAATTCTGCTGGTCCTTGCGTTCTGCATCCTTCCGGTGCAGGCCCTGGACAATCCTGTGCCTGTGATCACCAAGATCAGCCCGACCTACTCTGATGCCGGGATCTCCAGCGTCACGATCACCGTGACCGGCTCGAGTTTTCTTTCCGGATCAGTGGTGCAGTGGGACGGAGTGGCCAAGCCCACCACGTACGTTTCCGCCACGAAGCTGACGGTGAAGATACCGGGCGATGACCTGAAGTACCCGAAGACCGCGAAGATCCGGGTGGTCAATCCCGCACCGGGCGGCGGCACTTCCAAGGAGCTCTCCTTCACCGTGAAGGCGGCGTACTGGATCAAGAGCATCTGGCCCGCCGTCGTGGAGCTGGACCCGGTGACCCTGAAGATCAAGGGCCCGAACTCCTACTGGGAGGTGAACAAGGCCAACGCGGACCCGCTGGCAGACTACATCTTCGGCCTCGGCGTCACCGGCTCGCCCACCAGCCCCCAGGTGTACTTCCTGGACGCCCAGACCAAGTTCCCCTCCTCCAGCACCAAGAACAGCATCTGGCAGCTGGACATGGCCACCGGGAGATCCACGAAGGTCCAGGGCCTGCCCAAGTTCGCCATGGGCCTGGGAGTCCCCTCGCCCACGAAGGCGAACCTCTTCTACTATGCCGAGGGGAAGAACCTCCATGTCATCGACAACGGTGTTGACGTCCAGATCCTGGCACTTCCGATCAATATCGGCGGGATCGATGTCGTTCCCGAAGCGGACACTCCATTCCTGCTGGCCATCTCCCGGGACCCGGGGAACCAGAAGGTCTACTGGGTGAACCTGGACGCGAACGGAAGGTTCGTCCCGCCGTACACCCAGCCGATCACCATCAAGGCCACCCCCACTTCGGTCCTGTACCCCTACGCGTACACCGGCATTGCCTATGCCCGGCTCACCATCGGGGATGTTGAGCGTCGGGTCCTGTACGTCACCAAGGACGACGGCACCATCGAGCCCTGGGACCGGATCGGGATCGTGGATTTCAACACAGGGGATATCCTGGCCGCTGCGTTCACCAATGACCTGGGTATCGAGGTGGATTCCTCCACCGCATGGCAGTCCGGCACCTCAGGCTACCTGAACTATGCCAACCCCAGCGGCATCGACTTCATTGGCGGCCGGCTCTTCGTCTCCTCCCTCCACTACTGGAACAAGGGGGACAAGTGGCCGCCCCTCCCTGAGGGCAAGTGCATCAGCGGCAAGAAGTACGAGGATAAGGACGGAAGCGGGCATTGGGATACGGGTGAACCGTTCCTTGCCGGCTGGAAGATTCAGATCTACCGCTGGGACGGCACCACCTGGGTATACATGCGCGAGACCACGACGGACCAGAACGGCGCCTACCAGTTCTGCAACCTGCCACCCTGCACCCAGTACAAGCTGACCGAGACACAGCAAAGCGGTTACGTGCAGACCGAACCCGCATCGGGATATCATGTTGTCTACCTGCCGGTGTGCACGAACCAGTATGACAAGAACTTCGGTAACAAGAAGGTGGATACCGGGAAGATCATCATCAAGAAGACCGGCCAGGGCTGCCTGGTTCCGCCTGCCGACATGATGGGCTGGTGGACCGGCGACGGGACGGCAAACGACCGGTTTGATGGCAACCACGGCACGCTGCTGAACGGAGCCACCTATGCAGACGGAAAGGTGGGGCAGGCCTTCCTGCTGGACGGCGTGGACGATACGGTCCAGGTTTCCGAAACCATGGGAGGAGCATCCCTGGACGGGTACGGCCAGCTGACCCTGGACGCGTGGGTGAAACCCGACACGCTGACCCCTGCATACCAGACCATTGTCAGCAAGTATGACGGCTCCCAGGACGATGGCGTCAGCTACTGGCTGGGGATCCGGCCTGGCGGAAGGATCCAGTTCTCGGTGTATTCGGATTACACAGCCAGCCCCTTCACCTCAACGGGCTGGACTGCGGAGACGGTTGGTACATGGGTCCCGACGGGCACCTTCACCCACGTGGCAGGCGTCTGGAAAGGCGGAGCTGACCTCAAGATCTATATCAATGGCTACGAGCTGACTCCGGCGGAAGCTCCTGTCGTACCGAATGCAAACGGTCCCGGCGGGCTCACCATTACCTCCAACACCGCCCCCATGACCATCGGGAGCGTGTGGAGGGAAGGCTCCGGTTCCACGGTACCAGGGCTCCTCTACAAGGGCCTGATCGACGAGGTGGAGATCTTTGACCGGGCCCTCTCTGCCGGTGAAGTGAAGTCCATCTCTGACGCCGGATCCAGCGGCAAGTGCAAGGTGGACTTCCCGTACACTGCAGGTCCGGCGCCTCTCGGACCGTTTGGCCTCACGCTCGGTGGGCAGAAGGTCTTTGACCCGGTTCCCGCAGGAACCTACACGGTGCAGGAGATACCGGTACCGGCCCTGTGGAAGCTGACAGGCCTCACCTGTGATGATTCGACCGGCGGTACGTCGGTGAACCTGGCCACGGGCACTGCCACCATCGGCCTGGCGGGCGGCGACGTGGTCACCTGCACGTACACGAACGAGAAGGAGAACAAGGGGAAGATCATCATCAACAAGGTGGGAACCCCAACGGACTGTACCCCTGCGCCTGCCGGCATGAACGGCTGGTGGCCTGGCAATGAAAACACCAAGGATCTTGTCGACGGGAATGATGGCACGCTGGTTGGCGATGCCACCTATGACACCGGGAAAGTCGGGAAGGCCTTCACCCTGGACGGTACAGGCGATGCAGTGCAGATCCCGGAGTCCGGTGCACCTCTCGACGGGTTCGAGAGATTGACCCTGGATGCCTGGGTGAACCCGGATACAGTAAATTCTCCTAATCCCTATGGTCTCCAGACCATTGTCGCAAAATACGACTACACCCAGGATAACGGATACAGCTACTGGCTCGGTCTCCTTGCGGATGGCTCAGTCCGGTTCGCGGTGTATACGGGCAACGTCGGAACGACCTGGCATGGCTACTATGCAGATACCGCAACGGGAGCGGTAGCCGAGGACATCTTCTCCCACGTGGCTGGTGTCTGGAACGGCGGTACAGACCTCAAGATCTACGTGAACGGTGTGCTGGTGCCTGCACCTGTCATCACCCAGGGAAGCCCCGGAACTTCCGTCACAGCCAATGCCATTCCGGTCAGCATCGGCAGGGTGGAGAAGGACCCCTTCACCGCCCAACCGGGGCTCTACTTCCAGGGCCTCATCGACGAGGTGGAGATCTTCGGCCGGGCACTGAGCCAGGCAGAGATCCAGGCCATCGTTGCCGCGGGCAGTGACGGCAAGTGCAAGACGGTCTTCCCATTCACGGCGAGCCCATCCCCGCTGGGAGCGTTCAGCCTCCCGCTGGGCGGACAGATGGTCTTTGACCAGGTGCTGGAAGGGACCTACATGGTCACCGAGACCCCGATCCCCGATGACTGGGACTTGACCAACCTGGTCTGTACCGATCCAGACCTGGGAACCACCTTCGATACCGCGACCGGTATCGCTACCATTGACCTGGATGCCGGTGAAACGGTCACCTGTACGTATACGAACGAAGAGGAGGCCTGCGCCGGAAAGATCTGCGGGTATAAGTACAACGACCTGAACGGCGACGGGCAGATGGACACGGGCGACACCGGGGTGGCCGGTGTGAAGATGCGGCTCTACCCGGGGACCGCGACGCCTGTGGACGCGGTGGACATCGGCAATGATCAGGTGGGCAACCCGGCCCGCGAAACTGGCCACAATCTGGCGGGATGGGGCCTGGTAGAGCCCACCAACTCCGGTGGCAATTACGGGGGCATCACCGATACACGGGTCGCCTGGACTCCTGATACTCCGGGTGACGCCCGCCCGGCCAGCTTCACCCTTGCGGTCGCCGATACCACGAAGGACCACTTCATGCTGATGAAGGTGCTGGACGGCGTTGCGGACGACTCCTTCATCGTTCTCGTGAACGGCAATCCGGTGTACTCCTTCACGGGCAAGAACAACCCGGTCTCCGGCGGGCAGAACTACTTCGGTGACCCGGCCAGCACGAACGTGGCCGACGAGAAGTGGAAGACCCACGGGATCTTCCTCGCAAAGGAGATTCTCACGAGCGGCGACAACCTGGTGACCGTAATCGCCACCGGCCCCCAGTGGTCCGGCTTTGATCCCTACGGCCAGCTGGCGGTGGACACGGTGGAGTTCCTGAAGCTGGGAGCACCCATCGCTGAAGCGACTACCGATGCCACCGGGCATTATTGCTTCGGGGACCTGGACGCCGGCGACTACTACGTCGGGGAAGCGGTGATCCCTTCGGGCAACATCCCGAGCACCCACTCGATCCTCTCAAAGGTCACGCTCGCCTGCAACCAGGAAGTTCAGCCCCTGAACTTCTTCAACACCGGGTTCCTCCGGATCTGTGGCGAGAAGTACCGGGACACCAACGGGAACGGCCTCCCGGACCCGGGCGAGACAGGTCTGGGTGGCGTGGGTATGACCCTCTTCACCCGGAATACGAACCCGGTGGACGGCGTGGACATTGGTGACACGACCAGTGAAACCGGCCACAGCCTGAACGGCTGGGGTCCCATCGAACCCCTCAACAGCGGAGGTACCTGGGGCGGCATCGATGACGCACGCGCCACCTGGGTCAAGGGCGACGGGCGGGGCGCTTCGTTCACCATGAACGCCGGTACCGGCACCCAGCACGAGCTGGTGCTCCGGGTGCTGGACGGCCAGGCCGACGACTCGTTCATGGTCTTTGTGAACGGCAACCCGGTCTACCAGTACACGGCCAAGAACAGCCCGAAGCCCGGCGACGGGAACTACTTCGGTGACCCGTCCGGATCCGAGGAGCTCTGGCGGGACCACCGGATCTATGTCTCTGGAACGGGCACCCTCACCATCAGCGTTGCAGCGATGGGTGACGCCTGGAGCGGCTTTGACACGTACGGCCAGCTGGGCGTGGACAGGGCAGACCTCTATACCCTCACGCCGGTGAGCGGCGCAAACCCGGTGACCACGGCTACTGACGGCAAGTTCTGCTTCCTGCTGACTGGTATGGACCTTTCCAGCCTCCCGGTGTATTACATCGGCGAGACCGGTCTCCCGGCCGGGTCGATTCCCACCACCGGTTCGGTGAGCGATCCCGCTTCCAGGCCCTATATCTTCCGGAACACTGAGGTAGGGAAGGTCAGCAAGCTCTTTGACCTGATGATCGACGCGTTCTGCCCGCCCGGCGGTTTCGAACCCGGCGACTACACCACATACACCCAAGGCGGGTGGGGTGCTCCCCCGCATGGGAACAACCCCGGGAAACTGCTGGCAGATAACTTCGCCACTGTCTATCCATCGGGTGTCGTTATCGGGAGAAACCCCAACTTCAAGCTGACCTTTACCTCGGCTTCCGCTGTTGAGGCATTCCTTCCCCAGGGCGGAACGCCGGGGGTGCTCACTGGGAGTGCGACCGATCCGACTACCAGCGCTGCCGGCGTCTTTGCCGGCCAGGTGCTCACCCTCCAGCTGAATGTGGACTTCAGCAAAGCGGGCATCACCGATCCCAACCTGAAAGACCTGAAATACGTTGACCCCGGTGACTCCCTTGACGGGAAAACCATTGAGGAGATCCTGGCGATCGCCAATGATGTTCTGGGGGGCGGGGCACTCCCTTCAGGTTATACAGTTTCGAAACTGAATGACCTGGTGGATAAAATCAACAACGCATTTGACGAGGGCATCAAGGTCACCGGCTGGGCCCAGCAGCACCTGAAGAAGGAAGGCGGCAACTGCATCTCGCCGCTGCCGGTGGGAGCCGTGCTGAAGGTGGACCTGACCCGGAACAGCCAGACCGTGACCAAGCAGATGACCCAGGCAGGGGACCACTGGACGGCAGACTTCACCGGTCTGGAGCCCGGGTGCTACGACTACCGGGTCTACTACCAGGTGGATGCTCAGCCACCCGTCACCCTCTTCCAGGGCACGGAATGCATCCCTGTCCCGATCACCAACTCCTTCACCTGGGAGGGATGCCATGCCCTGATCGGAATCGAGAAGGACGGACCGGTGATGGGCCGTCCCGGCGATACGATCACGTACACTTATGATGTCACGAACCTGGCCGACGAGCCGCTGGCCAACGTGGGTATCAGTGACGATCTGGCCATTAACGAGCGGCCGGTGACAAGCGGCGGGTTCAACGTCGGGGACACTGACAAGGACAACCTGCTGGACCCCGGCGAAGTGTGGAAGTTCGAGGCGGACTATGTGCTCCCGACCAGTGATCCTGATAAAACCCTCACCAACGTCGTCACCGCATCCGGTAATGCGTGCGGCAAGACGGTCACCGCGTGGGATGACTACACCCTCGTGCTCTTCACCCTCCGCAAGAACGTCCTTCTCTACTGGGACCATGTGGAATGGCCCTATGACGACCCGAACACCGAATTCAAGGTGAGGGTTCTGGATGAGGCAGGGAACCCCCTGACAGGAGAGCTGATCCTCACGGAGAGCACGACCCTGAGCTTCTGGTTCAGGCCGGGCATCTACGAGTTCGATGAGTTTTCCCTGCCGCAATATTACGAGAAAGGGTATGATTCCCTCCGGAAGATGCTGCCAGAGGATGGGCTGGACTGGACCCTCTTCAACATCATCACGTACGACCTGACACTCACGAAGAGCGGCCCGCCCTGCGCTGCCCCTGGTGACCAGGTCACCTTCACCTACACAGTGACGAACGCAGGACCGGCGAGTGTCGCACCTGTGCTCACGGATAACACGGGGACCCCGATCCTGACAGGCGGGGATACCCACAACCCCGGCTTCATTGATCCCGATGAGACCTGGACGTACACCCTGACTGTCACCATGCCTGGTACCCCCCTGACCAACATCGCCACGGTGTTTGAGCCCAACGAGCCGAGCGGCTGGCACAAGGGAAAGGACCGGAACAAGGCAGACAATACTGCTACCTGGACGGTGCAGGTCTGCTTCCCGGGCAAGGTCTGCGGCACGAAGTACGCGGACACAGATGGCAACGGACTGAATGAGAATCCGGAGGACAGCGGGCTGGCCGGGGTAGGGATTACGCTCTATACATCGCCCGGGACGCATGTGGACAGCATCGATATCGGTGCTGCCGATGAAGGCAGCCACAACCTGCAGGACTGGTCTGATAAGATCATACCGGGATATGATGGGTCAGCTAACTGCCGGGTTGCATGGATAGGTGGAAACGGACCCTGGGCAAGCTTCACCCTCCATAACGCGGTTCCTGGTAAGGGACACCTCCTCGTCATTGAGGCCCTGGACGGAATCGGTGATGATTCCTTTACCGTGAAGGCCGGCGGCCGTCTCCTCTATGCGTATGCTGCGAAGAACAGCCCGCTCCCGGGTGACGGGAATTACTTCGGAGATGCGCCATCACCCACGGGAATCTGGCACAGCCATGGAATCTATGTGCCACCGGATGTCCTGAGCGGGACGGATCTGACTGTTACCATCACTGCTACCGGATCTCCCTGGGACGGGATGGAACAGTGGGGCCAGCTGGGCGTGGACCATGTGAACTTCTATGCCCTAGATGCTGTCACCCTTAACGGGAACCCGGCAACGACCGATGGCGATGGCGACTACTGCTTTGAGGGTATCGATGTGCGGGGAAGCCCCTCATTCTTCGCAGCGGAGACCTCTGGCCTGAACGGCAGGGTTCCCACAACCCATTCGGTCAGGGGCCCCGTGACCCTCACATCCGCGAGCCCTGAGGACCACACGGTCAACTTCCGGAACACGGAGATGTATGAAAAGACCTTCGTCCTCACCCTGACGAACCCCCAGTATGCCTCCTCGGGGACCACCTACTGGGCCAGCCTGACCCAGTCCGCTAATGGCCAGACCTCTACGACCATACAGCTGACCGGCTCCGGAACCACGGTCTCGGGCGTGATCTCGCACCTGGCAGCGGGAACCTACCAGTACCGGTTCTATGCAGTGACACCCACTGGTGAGGTGACGATCAAGGAGGGCTCCGAGTCCTTCCCGCCGAACCATGACAACACGGCGGAATATGAATGGCCCTGTCCACCGGGGGCTATCTCCGGGACCAAGTACCTGGATGCCAACAACAATGGGCACTGGGATATCCCCGAGTTACCAGGTGAAGGGTTCACGATGACCCTCATCTGCGAAGGTGCCCCGGGAATCGCCTGTGTGCAGATGATCTACACGGATGTAACCGATGAGCAAGGCAGATTCGAATTCACTGGTCTCGGGCCGGTAAATTATCGCCTGTATGAGGAATCCAAGGGGCCGGGCTGGATACAGACTGAGCCTGCCAGTGACTATTACGAGATCGCCCTCAAATGTGGCGATCCACCACAGGAATTCCTCTTCGGCAATTACCTGCCGCCAGGCTGCACCTACACGCAGGGGTACTGGAAGACCCACTCGAAGTACGGTCCCGCAGGCCCGAGGGACGCCACCTGGGACAAGATCCTGCCTTCGGCTGAGGACTCACCGTTCTTCAACAGCGGGAAGTCCTGGGTAGAAATCCTTCAGACTCCAAGCCATGGGAATGCCTACTACATCCTGGCCAAGCAGTACATCGCAGCGAAACTGAATGTCCTGAATATGGCCTCATCGCCGGACGATGTGAATACCGCCATCGCGTGGGCCACGGCGAAGTTTGCCGCTGCACCTGGGGACCAGCTGGCTCCCTTGGACGAAGCACAGGCACTCACCTATGCCACCCTCCTGGATACCTACAACAACGGGGACATCGGGCCGGGCCACTGTGGAGATGAAACCCTGAAAGGAACCCTCACGGTGACCAAGGAGGTGCAGAACAGCAACGGTGGTACAAAGACCGTGGCCAACTTCCCGCTCTTCGTGGGAACGACCCCGGTCACGTCCGGTGTCCCGGCGGAGTTCAACGCCGGCACCTATCTGGTGAGCGAAACGCAGCAGGCCGGCTACACGAGAGTGATCTCCGGCGACTGCGCTGCCGATGGCTCCATCACGCTCGAGGTTGGAGATAACGCGGCCTGTACCATCACGAACAGCGACATACCTCCGTCACTCACCCTGGACAAGGTCGTGGTGAACCTTGATGGCGGCACTGCGGTGAAGACCGACTGGACACTGAGTGCAGCCGGTCCCACGCCCATTTCGGGAGCCGGGGGAGCCACCAGTGGTCCAACCTTCAGTGCCGGGACCTACACGCTCTCCGAGTCCGGCGGTCCGGCCGGGTACTCGGCCGGTCCATGGATCTGTACCGGGGATGTTACCAACACGGGGAATTCCATTACCCTGGGTCTCGGCCAGCATGCCTCCTGCACCATCACCAATGATGACATTCCACCGCAACTGACCCTGGTGAAGGATGTCATTAACGACAATGGGAGAACCGACCTGGCTGAAACCTGGATCCTCTCTGCTGCCGGACCGGGCGGTTTCTCGGGACACGGCGTCCAGTCATTAATACCGGAGTTGAACCGTGCCTTCCTGGGCCCGTATCCAGTGAAAGCGAACGTGGTGTATGCCCTCTCTGAATATGGCGAGGTCGCCTACATTGCCACGTCATGGTCCTGTACCGGGTTTACCCATGGCGGCTCCCAGGGGCTCAACTCTGTGACCCTGAAGCCGGGCGAATCGGTCACCTGCACCATCTCCAACGATGACTACGACTTCGTGGGCCAGGGGGACTTCACCAAGTCCGCGACCGCCGGTACCACCACCACCTACACCTGGACCATAGAGAAGACCAGCCAGACGACCCAGCTCACGCTCGACCCCGGGCAGCCAGCCAGCGTGAACTACCAGGTGACCCTCACCCCGACTCCCCACTCGACCTCAACGGTCACGGGCTCGGTAACTCTCCAGAACAATCTGGGCGGGGTCCTGACCATCGGCAGCATTTCAGATGTGCTCAAGCCCGGTGACATATCCGTTGTCCTGACCTGCACTATCGACGGATCACCGGCCACCATCCCCGGGCCCCTCCCTGCAGGAAAGACCCTGGTCTGTACCTTCACGAAGAACATCCAGGGTACCGTCCCGACCAGCAATCAGGCCATCGCGGTGATCGACGGCACGACCTACACGGTGACCAAACCGGTCACGGCTGGAACAACAGTGGAAGTGGACGAGTGCGTTACAGTCGATGATGACAAGTATGTTCCTTCCCTGGGAACTGTCTGTGCGAACGATCTGGTGAAGACGAAGTCGTACTCTCTCACCATCGGGCCGTACCAGACCTGTGGCCAGTTCCCGTTCGTGAACACCGCGTCCTTTGATGCCACTGATACGCATGCCACCGGCAGCGACTCCCATACGGTCACTGTCACGGTCCCGTGCCAGGGATGCACCTACACGCAGGGGTACTGGAAGACCCACACCAAGTATGACGATAAGCCCCACAAACCGAAGCGTGATTCGACGTGGGACAACATCCAGCCGAACGAGGAGGACTCACCGTTCTACCACAGCGGGAAGACCTACTACCAAGTGATCACAGCGAATGACGGAGGCAGGGAGTACTACAAGCTCGCCCACCAGTACATCGCGGCCAAGCTGAACATCTACAAAGGCGCCACACCCACCGGTGAGGTGGTTACCGCCATCACCTGGGCTGAGGCTAAGTTTACGGCTGCCCCAGCTGATGCGCTGGCTTCCGGCGACGTGGCCCAGGCCATCACCTATGCCGCCCTCCTGGATGACTTCAACAACGGGGACATCGGTCCAGGCCACTGTGGCGACGAGATCGTTGGAATGATGCAGTCAGAATCGGGCGAGGAAATGTTGCCGGGAGGGGAAGAGCTCGGCCTGATGGGAGCATCCGGACCGATTGAGGAGACCCCCACTCCTCCGGTTGAGGAAGTGACTCCCGTTGAGGAGACGGAAGTTGTCGAAGCCACTCCCACCCCGGTTCCTGAGGTAACGGAGCAGGCTGTGGAAGAGGTGGTCATCGATGCCACTCCCACTCAGGTCCCCGGGGTAACAGGGCAGGTGGTGGAAGAGGTGACCACCGAGGCGACTCCCACCCCGGTTCCTGAGGTGACGGAGGAGTTGGTTGAGGAAGTGACCACGGAGGCCACTCCCACCCCGGTGGAGGAGACCCCCACCCCATCGAATCCGTGATTCCTGGAATCCACTTTTTTTCCTGCTCCTGCAGCGTTCACCCGTTGCTTTTATGATGCGTTTTCTCACCGGCCATTGCCTCGGGATAAGGTCACTTCATTCCGAATTCTACCTGGGGCTGACAATCCTCATCGATCCAGGTACCGGTCCGGTAAAGCTCTTATCACCCCGCGCATTCCCCATATACCTGTACCGATGCGCCTGGAGCACCTGTTCTTCAACCTGGCAGTCGCCATCATTGTCGGCATTGCCTACCAGCGTATGTCCGGCCGGGACCCCTCGGTGATCATCCTCCTCGCGGCCTTCCTCCCCGACCTCGATGTGGCGGTCCATGCAGGGATCTATCTGATGAGGAGGCTCTTCGGGACCCCGGTTCTCGTGGTCCACGGGAGCTTCCACAATATCCTGGCGCTGGCCGCCATCTCTCTCCTGGTCGCAATCCTTGCATCCCGCTATGGGATCCGGTTCCGGGACGCCGCCCTCTGCACGGCCATCGGCTACGGCACCCACATGGTCTGCGATGCCGTGGCGTTCAACGAGATCCCCTACCTCCTGTGGCCCCTGGGTCCCGCAAGAACGGGTCCGGTTCCCTACTCCTATTCCCCGGATCTTTTTCATCTCGCACAGGGGTCAGTGCTTGCGGTCGCGGTCGCGTTCGTCCTGGTTGCGGCACTGGTGCGCACCCTCATCGAAGGGAGGGGCTGGATCCAGAACTATACCCATCCGGAATGTACCTGATCACCGGGTCTCAGCGTGACATGCGCCGTGCGGTTACGGGGAGGGTGTCATCTCTCGCTTATGGAATGGAAAAACGAGAGAGTCCCCCCTTTCCGGGAGGTTCCGCCGCCGCGGGACGCACCCGCGGCGCAGCGTACCGGCCTGTCAGAGGAAATCGGGCGTGATTCTCTTCTGGTACCGCGGGACAGAGGACCTGGCGGTCAGCCGTCCCGTGATGGTGTCATACAGCTCGCCCATGAGAAAGCCCCAGACCATGATGGCAGAGACGATGAATGCGCACATCAAAGCCCCGGAGACCATCCCGTGGGTGGCCGTCACGTCGATTCCCCTGGCAAAACCGAGTGCCGCTGCAGGGGGGGCCAGGAGGGCCACCTGCAGGATTCGAACGTGGGTTTCGTTCATGGCTATGGTATAAAGATAATATTTTCATTAATGATATTTATTTGTTTTCATATTCTCTTCATATCAATTGTTAAGTATCATCAGTTATTTTCGAATATGCAATGGATATAAAGAGAAAGAGGGTGGGCCGGTCCGAAAAAAAATGTGAAAGATCATCATCCTACGAAATGCAGGGGAGGAAACGATGATGCCTGCGAAAGGGGGGGTGTTCTTCCCCCGCCAATGGAGCTAATCCCTGCAACATTCCATCGATCCCAACCGGGAACCTATCGGGTCCGCCCCGGTTCAGAGCAGCAGTTCCACCTTGCTGTTCTCGATCCGGGCCCTGCACCCTGCCCTGTCATACTGGTGGTCGCGGAGAAAATGGTACACTTCCTGGATGGCGGTATAGTCTTTTCCCATCTGGTTGTACTCGGTGATCAGCCGGGAATACCGGGTATAATCAGCATCGAACTCGTCCTGCGTGTCATAGCTCCCGCTGGTGAGCCGGACCTCCAGCCGGTAGATCTCCTCCAGGTGTTCTTCCCGTGTATCCCACAGGAAAGTCATTCGATCCTCCATCCGCCTCTGGACACCGACCACGTACATCACGTCATTTATGGCCCGGTACCGCAGGGTTCCGTTGCCCACCGGGACCACCACCGGTGTCGCCGTGGCAAAGGAGGCCTGATACAGCCCGATGAGGGTGGAGCGGGTCGTTTCCACGTACACATAGTTCTTCCCCTGCAGGCCGAAGACCCGGAAGGAGGGGGTGGTGGTGGAAGTGATCCGGATCCCCGCCGTGGCATGGTGCTCCTCTGTGAAGAGGAGGAGGGCCACGTCGTAGCCCTCCCGGGAGAGGAGCCCCAGGAGCAGCCCGCTCTTTTCGTCGCAGTCCCCCTTCCCGTCCCGTATCACAGCAGAGGGGGTCCGGGGGCAGAGCGGTGCTGCCGGGTCATAGGGGATCTGCTGGATGAAGTTCGTGATCAGTTCCAGGTACTCGTCGTCGTTGAGCCCCTCCATGCGCCGGATGCGGGAAAGTTCACCGACAAGGGCAGTGTACAGCTTCTCCTGTTCGGGTGAGAAGATCTGCTCCAGGTAATAGGATGAGACCTGCGACTCTTTTCCCGTCTTCCATCTGGCCATCGGGCAGTCATCCTCTTCCCCGCCCCCCGTACCGGATGATGGGGATTCCCTCACCGGGATTGAGATGGTATAGGTATCCCTTCCGGAGAGAAAGGTGAAGGTCCGCAGCACGAACTGCCCCTGCTGCTGCGCTTCAGCCGTGATACTGGCTTCCGGCAGGGAGACCGTTGCCTGGACCGGCAGCTCTTGGGAATCCGGGGTCCCATTGACTGCAGGCATCTCAGGGGATGGAGTCTGGGAAGGATCCGGAGCGGGAGCGGGGGTCCCACCCTCCCCGGGAGCCATACACGCAGAGGAAAGGGCGAAGAGGAGCAGGGTGAGGGCCAGCGTCAGGAGAAAAAGTGGCAACGGGCGGGAGTATCTCCCCATGGAAATCCTGTACCGGAGGTGGTTTTTCGGCAGGGATAAACATACGCCTGGGACATACGGGAAAGGACAACACCGCATGCCATCTGCGTTCCCGGTGCACGCGAGTTCCTGCGTCGTCCCGGTATGGAGGATCACGGGGGTCCGAACCCCTTTATACACCGGGGTCCCATCACTCTCCTGTGATCTGGGCACTCTTTGCCCTGACGGGTGCCGTTGCAGACGCGGGGTACTACGCGCTTGTCAAGCGGTCCCTTGCCCGCACCGACCCGTTCGTGCTGGCCGCCGGCACCTTCCTGGCCACGTCGCTCCTGCTCCTCTGCATCTCCCTCCTGCATGGCATCCCGCAGACCGGCCCCGGGCTCCTCATCGCGGTCCTCGTCACCGGGACCCTGAACATCGTTGCCTCCATCCTCTCCTATCAGGCCCTGAAGACCACAGACCTCTCCCTGGCCGTGCCGATGAAGGCCTTCACCCTGGTCTTTCTCATCGGGACCTCGTTCCTCCTGCTGGGGGAACTCCCCACCCTCGTCGGTGCCCTCGGCATCCTGTTGATCGTGGCTGGTTCCTATGTCATGAACGCCGGAGGGACCCGGAGGCTCCGCGATCCCCTGCTCCGCCTGGCGGCGGACCGGGGAATCCGGCTGATGATGGTGGTGGCCCTCCTCTTCAGCATCACCCTCCCCTTCGACAAGGAGGTAGTGATGAACTCGGATCCCGTCTTCGGCAGCGCGCTTGTCATGGGCTACATCGGCACCGCAATGCTTGCGATCGCGCTGTGGAAGGGGTCCCTCACGGGCCGGGTGGACCGGCAGGCCTTCTGGTCGTTCCTCCTGATCGGGGCAGTCCTCGCCCTTGAAGCGGTGGCCGTGAACACGGCCTTCACGATGCAGATCGTACCCTACGTGATCGCCATCAAGCGCCTGGCCATCCTCTTCGCCGTCCTCCTCGGAGGTATCCTGTTCCGGGAGGAGCACCTGCGGGTAAGGGGGATCGGGGCCATGATCCTCCTGGCCGGGGCCCTCCTGATCATCCTGGAAGCGCAGATCAGCCCTTCGATAGCTCCATAATCATCCGTGGCGATGTACCGCCGGGAACCATGCCACTGCGACGGGACCTCACCTTCTTTGACGTGACCGCCATCGTCATCGGGTCCATTGTCGGGGCCGATATCTACATCGCGTCGGCCCTCACCGCCGGGCTCCTGGGCCCCTTTGCGGTGGTGGTCTGGGTTATCGCGGCGGTCTTTGCCACGGTCATTGCGCTCGTCTTTGCGGCCTGCAGCTATCGCGTGCCCCGGGTAGGGGGTCCCTTTGCCTTTGTCTCTGCAGCATTCGATGACTTCTACGGGTTCCTCACCGGGTGGAGCCTCTGGATCGCAGAGATGCTCGCGCTCCCGGTCTTTGCCCTCGCCTTTGTCCAGTACCTGGAGTACCTGGTGCCGCTGGACATGGCCGGCGAACTCGCAGTGAAGGCCGCCTTCCTTTTCCTCCTCACCGGCGTGAATATCCTCGGGGTGAAAGCGGCGGGACGGGTGAACGATGTCCTGACCGTCGTCAAGCTCCTCCCCATTCTCCTGGTCGTGATTGCCGGGCTGGGATTTTTCCTCCTGCACCCCGGGCCGTTTCTCGGCAACTACTCCCCGTTTCTCCCCCTGGGGCTGGATGCGCTCGGGCCTGCGCTGGTGCTGGTCTTCTGGGCCTATGTCGGTTTCGAGCTGGGGACCCTCCCTGCCGGTGAGGTGAAGGACCCGGCCCGGACCATACCCCGGGCGCTGGTCACCGGCATGGCCGTTGTCACCCTCTTTTACCTCTCCACGAACCTTGTTGTCTTCGGGATTGTCCCCTGGCAGCAGCTGGCCGTGAGCACCACCCCCCTGGTACTCGTCGGCGCAGCGCTCCTCGGCGGTGCCGGGGGGCTCCTCATGTCCGCGGGAGCGCTCATCTCGGTCTCCGGGTCAGACGAGAGCGGCATCCTGGGGACGTCGCGCCTGGCCTACGCGATGGCCATCGACGGCCTCTTTCCACGGCCCTTCGCCCGGCTCCATGCCCGGTTCGGGACTCCTTGGGTGGCCCTGGTCTTCGAGGGGATGCTCGCATTCGCTCTTGCGAGCGTCTCCGCCATCCGCTCCCTGATCTCCTTCTCGGTCTTCACCATGGCCTTCTCCTTCCTCCTGACCTGCTGTGCCCTGGTGGTCCTGTCACGGCGGGGGAAACCTGGCATCCGGGGGGAACGCATCCTTCCCTGGGCAGGGATGGCCATCTGCCTCTACCTGATGTACTCCACGACCCCCTTTGACAAGGTGGCAGGGGGACTCGTGATCCTGGCCGGGATCCCGCTCTATGTCTACTTCTCGCCGAAAGCGGATATCGCGCACCTGAAGGAGCTCTTCCTCTCCGAAGAGGCCATCTTCTTCCGGAGAATGGAGCGGAAACAGCGGTTCCTGGCCCATTTCCTTGGCCTGGTCCACCGGCTGGTGAAAAAAGTGGCGGGCCGAAATTAGCGGGGGTTCTTCCCGGTCACGGTGGGATTGTCGGGGTACGACGTCCATTCCGTGAAGGAGCCCTCGTAGATCCGGACCTTCGGGAACTGGAGGTACCACTTGAAGAGGGTGAACTCGGCGGTGGCCTCCCTTCCGGTGCCGCAGGAGCAGATGACCGTCTTCTCCCTGCTGACCACCTTTTCCGATAGAATCGAGGCGATCTCGGCATCCGGCTTCAGGAGCTTCTTGTTGGCATCCGCAAAGAGGCTCTTCCAGGGCAGGTTCACTGCACCGGAGATATGGCCAGCCCTGATCCAGGGGCCCTGGCCTTCGTACACGGGCGGGGGCCGTGCGTCCAGGAGCATCACGTCCGGCCGGTCCTTCATTGCCCGGAATTCATCGTACTCCACGTAGAACTCCTTCCGGAGGTCTGCTTTGAACGGGCTCTCCATCACCTTCGGGAAGATGCGGTCCAGTGGCCGGTTCTCGGTCTTCCACTTGTCCACCCCGCCGTCAAGGATAAGCACGTTCCGGTGGCCGTACCGGGCCAGCGTGTAGGCCACCATGGTCTGCTCCAGGCCGTCCCCGATGAAGGTGGCGCAGGCAGAGATGGGGCCTCCTGACGAGCAGACCACCACGGGCCTGTCGGGATGGAGGCCCAGGCGGGAGAAGAGGCGCTCCGCCCAGTCAGGCGGGATCCAGACGCCGGGCCTCCCTTTCCAGGCGGCCCGGAGCAGGTTCTCCTCCATGAAGAGGGCGCCGGGGATGTGCCCCTGGATGTAGTCGTGGATGTTGGGCTGGGAGTCCAGGATCGTGAGCCCCTTGTCACTGAGATGATTCTGGAGCCACTCGGTGGAGACCCATTTCACCTCGCCCTTTCCTGGCGGATACGGGTATGCGGTTGCCATGCGGGTATCACCCATCCCCCGTGGACCTGCGGAACAGGGCCCGGAGACAACAGCGATCTCACCGCAGGAGGTGAAAAAGGCTTCCTCTGCAGCCCGGGGAGCACGCCAGCCCGGGAAAAGGTGAAAAGAGGGGCATCAACCGGCAGAGACCAGGCGCACCACGTCGTCGATGGTGGCTACGAACTCCACCGGGATCCCGACCTCCCGCTGCAGGTAGGCGGCGGTATCGATCTCCTCCGGCACCCGTTCGATGAAGGTGAAGGCCCCCACCTGGCGCTCCCGCTCCACGTACCGCACCATCACGCGGTTCCCTTCCGGGAGGAGGAGCAGACTCTTCCCCGCCTCCTTCGCCGCCCTGGCCTTCTCCACGACACCACCGATGGGACCGATCCCTCCGTCTTCCTCGATGGTACCCGTGAGGGTCACACCGGGGTCCAGCCGCAGTTCCCGGAGGTCTGCGATGGCCAGCAGGCACATGAGGGCCCCTGCCGACGGGCCGTCCACCGCAGGCACCTCGCCCGGTGCCTCGATGGAAAAGATGAAGTCGCTGGCCGACAGGTTGGCTCCCGTCCGGTCCCGGGCGACGGCGACAGCGGTGTTGGCCGCGTCCTGGAATACAATCCCCATCAGGGGCACGGTCCGGACGAGTACCCTCCCCCGGCCGGGCACCACTTCGGCGGTGATATTCATCATGGAGCCCTCCTCCACCACACGCCGGCGGGCGAAGGGGAACTCCCCCACCACCTCGATCCGCTGGGCAACCGCCGGGGCCTGGAGGGTGGCAATGCCGGAGGGGACGGGAAGGAGTGATGATGTTCGGAGGGCGGCCAGCTCCTGACCGATCCGGTCCAGCTCTTCACGGAGCTGCCCTGTGGTATCCCGGGCGTCAGCAAGATCCCGCTGGAGCCCCGCCTTCTCCTGCTCCAGCTGGACGATCCTCCTCCCGGGGGTCAGGACCCCCTCCGGCAGGGGTGCGATGAGGGTGAGGAGGTACAGGTTGGCCAGCACCGAAAGGACCAGGAGCAGTGCAATGAACCGGCCGGTTTTCACACAGTACCGGTGGGTTGCCCGGGATTTACCTCTTTTTCCCAGTGACGGAAAAATACCCCGGGATGAGAAGGGATCTCATCCCCCCGCACAACCGGGCACGACGGAGGATCCCTGTGGGGACGGGGCAGTAGCAAACCACATCATATAAATACAAAACAGGTGTATCCCAGAGGTGAGGTGAACCATATGAGTATCCTCTCTGAATTCATGGACTTCCTGAAGGAATACAAGGTGATCCCCCTTGCGATTGCCTTCATCATCGGTGTCGCGGCAGCCGCACTGGTAGCGTCGTTTGCGAACAACATCATCATGCCCCTGATCCAGCCGCTTATGGCAGGAGGCGACTGGAAGACCGCGATCTTAGCCATTGGTCCGTTCAAGTTCACGTGGGGCCAGTTCCTCGCTGACCTGATCAACTTCATCATCATCGCCTTCGTGATCTTCATGTTGTCGAAGATCGTGCTGAAGGAAGAGAAGGTCACCAAGAAATAATCCTCTTTTTCACACCGCAGAAAGGATGCGGAGTGGATGGCATCATCAGAAACTGTACAAATGCATGGTAGGGCATATCCTCACGGGGGATGGGGTTGGGAGGGGGCTCTGCCCCCCCACCCCCGGCCCCCCCCCCGCGTGGATAGTTCCGGAGATGCCTTCTTCCCCGGTTCGAAGCTGTTTGGGCTCGGGTCACCCGTACCCGCTGATCTCGTAATCGATGGCCGTGGAAGAGCGGGCGCACTCGTTCCCGTGCAGGAGCACCTCGTCGATCCGCTTCTTGAGAAGCGTGGGGTAGACAGCCCCCACCATCTCCTGCACCGGCTTCCCCTGGCAGAAGAACGTGAAGGTCGGGGTGGAGCGGACGCCGTAGCGTTCGCCGGTGAAGAGGTTGGCGGCGACGTTCACCCGGACAAAGGCCACCTTCTCCCGGTACTCGCCTGCGTACTGGGCAAAGTAGGGCTCCATCATCCGGCAGAAGCTGCAGGTGGGGCTGTAGAACATCACCGCCACAGGCAGCTTCGCTTTCTCCACCTGCTGTTCGAAGGTGGCATCGGTCACCTCCATCACCGGCGCGGTTTCCATGCGGGAGCACCTCTGCTCTAGGGTGCTCCCCGGAGGAGTTATACCTTGCTCCCAGGCACGAATACAGGTAACGGGGAATGGATGCCAGGCTCCTTTTCATCCGCTCCGGCACCTGACCGCAGCTTCCCGTTCGGGAAGAGCCGACTGCACGGATTCGGAGGCCGCAAGGCCGGCCGCCCGGAAGACAAATGCGATCTCCTCCCACGCCTTCTCCAGCAGGAGCCGGTAGTAGGTGAGATCCACTGACGACGCCAAATCCGCCACGTCCACCGCCCACCGGCGGGCGTCCCGGACCACGTACCCGATCTCCATCCCGGGGGCGATGGCGATCCCCTTCCGCCGGTACGCCTCCACCGCCGACGCCTCCAGGCACCGGTGGGCGTACCGGAGCCGGCTGACCCGGCGCCGGATCACGAGTTCCCCCGGGTCCGCCCCTGCAAGCCCTGCCAGGTACCGGTCCCTGATGCCCCGGACCTCCGGTTCCCGGGCGGGCAGATCCCCCGGGGACCGGGCCTGTGCCAGCACGTCCAGCATCTCCCCCTGCATCCGCCGCAGGTACTCCGGGGTATCCCCCCGCCGGAGCGCAATCCCGCGCACCTTCACGCTGCCGTCAGAGAGCCGGCCGAAGTAGCGGTTGTAGTGGCCGCTGCCGTCTGCCATGGGGAGGAAGGCGATCCAGTCGTAGCGCTCGCACGCGAGCGGGATCCCGGTCTCTTTCTCCACCCGCTCCTGCAGCTCCCGGACCCCCTCCCCCTGGACCCAGACGCAGTCCACGATCCCGTGGAGGACCTCGAAGCCCGCATCCTCGGCCATCTCCTTGGTCCGGACCAGGATCTCCCGGGCCGTCCCCGTGATCTGCTCGTGGACCTGGATCTGCCCGAACTTGGCGTTCCGGTAGCCAGTGTAGCCGAAGCAGGTGACCAGCATCCACTTCAGGACGGCGTCGATGCCGGCAACAGAGGGGTCCTGCGTCTTCCGCTGCTTTGTCTCGATCCGCAGGTCCAGGAGGGGGCCGAGCACCCGGGGCAGGAACCCCAGGCCCGGCCGGCCGTCCAGCAGCTCGGGGGAGAGGTTGTGCCGGACGATGATGGCAGGATACAGGGAGGTGAAGTCCATGCCGTCCACCCCGCCGTACACCCCCGGGTGCGGCTGGAAGATCATGCCTCCCCTGTCACAGCGCCGGAGATCGGCCACGTCCCGCAGGCCCTCGGCGTCCCGCTTCCGGAAGGGGACCGCGATTCCCTCCCGGAGCGCCCCGTACACCTCGTAGCCGGAGATGAGGGTGCCCGGCGTGAACCTGGCGGCGAGGTTGGGGGAGATGCCGGAGAGCCGTGCCGCCATGATGACGCCCCGGAGCCCGCCCTCGCGGTACACGAACGAGTGGTCGGTGTCAATGAGGATCCGGCCCTCCGGGATCAGGGCTTTCCCCTTGTGGTACACCCGCCCGTAGCTCCAGTAGGACCGCTCCTCCAGCGAACGGTAGCGGCCGGTCCGGCTGAGGGTATCCGGAAGGCCGAGGGCCCGGATCTGCCCCACGATCCGGTCCATCCAGCCCTCGGCCGAGGGGAAGAGGATCACGTCGGGATCGAGGGAGCCGATCCGGGCCAGGAGGTCCTCCAGCACGGCCCGCTCGGTGCTGGCGAAGCGCTCCACCCGGCCCTCCCCAGTGACCTCCACGTCGGTGACCGGGTCCCCCCGGTGGGGGCTGCCCCGGACCCGCACCTCCACGGTGCGCAGCGGGATGTCCATCTCCACAGAGAACCGGGACTCCCCATCCGCTGTACAGGGGACGAGCCCCTGCTCTGCCAGGTACCGCTGGTCCATCCGCACGTCCACGTTGTACAGGTCAGCCTCGTAGCGGGTCTGCTGCTCGATCCGCTCCGCCACCTCCCGGCCGGCCCCGATCCGGTAGCCCTCCTTCGGCCCGTACACGGTCCGGAAGGTGCACTCCTCCACGGGGTACGCGGCCGCCAGGGCGTCCAGCATCTCCCGGTGCCGGTGGGGGTCCGGGAGGTGGAGCAGGAAGGTGCGGGGGTAGGGGATCCGGGTGAGCGCCCGCCTGCCCCCGTCCTCTGCCCAGAGGTGCACGGCGCCCCGGTACCAGCAGTCAAGGATCCGCATCGTCCCGGCCCCGTTCCCGCTCCTTCAGGAGCTCGACGAGCACCGAGAAGAGGGCCGCCTCCAGCGGGTCGTCAAAGGCATAAAACCCCTCGCTCGAGTGCCGCTTCGCCATGGCGGCCAGCTGCTCCGCGTAGGCCTGGTCCTCCTTTCGCATGGCCCGGCGGGCCCGGAGCCACCGCTCCGCCACCGCGTTGACTCCCATCCTCACGCTCGCGAAGCTCCGTCCCGTGCAAATCCCTCCAGGGTGGTCTGGCTGGCGGGGAGGGGCGACCGTGCCGCGCCCCGGCCGGCTGCCGCCCGGCGCGGCCCCGGCTCCGCGATGCCGGGGAGGAAGAGGATCCGGTCCGCCCTCTGGGAGAGCGTGTCCAGGGTGGGGTCCGGCGCCGGGGCGTAGAGGATGACGAGCGCCGTCCGGGCGGCCTGGGAGAGCGCCATGGCCACCTCCCCCGGCATCTGCCCGGCATCCTCGTAGAGTCCGGGGTCGTGCTCCACGAAGATCACGGTGTGGTGTGCCTCCTCCAGGATGGTGAGGAGCTGGAAGACGGTGAAGGACCGGCGCACCTGGAAGGACGGGGAACGGCAGTGGATCCCGGAGAGGAGCCGGGACGTGTTCCCGCAGACGTACAGGAAGAGGAAGCGCTGCAGTTCCTCACTGGTGTTGAGCACCCGGAGGACGGGCTCCGGGGGTGCCACCACCACGGCGAAGGTGCCGGGGCGGAGGGTGACGGCAGGGTGCAGTGCCAGCTCCATGGGAGACCACTTCCTCAGGTGCGGTGATAAAGGTGCAGAGGGGGGAGGGCGAAAGTGATCCGGGCGCGGGAAAATACCGATGGAACATGGGTGTTTTATGAAAATGGGCCGATAGAATGGATACAGGGAAATGGGGGGGAACCAGGGGTTCCGGATGGTGGTTGGGTCCCAGTTCTATTGGGAATCCCGGTGGAACGGCCTATCCTCTCGTGGGGGTGGGACCGGGAGGGG
>Ga0315274_10002232_pt1 | contig 29389 bp, 24 predicted proteins | sample YL17G02_20_MG_FD_203700 | JGI IMG/M metagenome (GOLD analysis project Ga0315274, IMG submission 203700) | Sediment microbial communities from Yellowstone Lake, YNP, Wyoming, USA - YL17G02_20 | ecosystem: Environmental > Aquatic > Freshwater > Lake > Sediment | place: USA: Wyoming | collected...
GCGCCTCAGTGGTGATCACCGCCGTCTTGTGCGTGAAAGACGGCGCGGATTTCTCCCTGTCCACCGCGCTGGTCCTGCTCGCAGCGTTGCTCGCCGCGTGGGCGATGGCGGCGGGTCGCCGGGCGGATTCCGCGCCGATGAGGCCGCAACGCGCGATGGTGTTCCTCGGCGGAGCTTTGGTGCTTCTCGTTCCCGCCATGGTCATGGCGGACACCACCTCGCTGGGCTGGACGACCGCTTTGGCCCCGGTCGTGCTGCTGCTCGTGTGGCGAATTCCGCTCGCCACAAGTCGCGCGGCGAAACTCGTTCTGGGGCCGCTGATTCTGGGTGCGCCTTTTGTGGTGACCGCCGTCGCCATGGGGCGGCCGCAGAGCGGCGGTTTTCCGGCGGTTCTCGCCATCCTGTTCAGTGCGGTCGCCTTCTCGACCCGCGCTCTCGAAGCTCGCCTGCTCGCGGATTCGGTCGAAGAGGACCCGGCTTCGCATCCCGCCTATCACCGGACTCTGGCCGTGGTGTCCACGCTTCTGTTCTTCTTTGGCGTCGTCGCGCTCTGGCCGTGGCTGGGCAAGCTCTACGGCGATCGCTACCTCTGGGTCTTGGTGGTGGGACTGCTCGTGCCGCTCCTCTTCTTCTGGGGGCGTTTGCGCCAGCCGCGCGGTGAGCACCCCATGAGCGCGCTCGTTCGATTCAACCGCCTCGTTCCCTACATCGGCATCGTCCTCCTGCTGGCAATCGTGGTTGGATAACCTCGTCTCCGTCCGCCTCACTCTAATTTCCGCTTCTCCCCGGCGACGCGAACTGCTCGGGAAACTCGGTCTTCCGTTTGACGTCGTGCCGTCGAACGCCGCCGAGCGCTGGGCGGCGCCGGACGCCGCGCTACTGGCGCAAGTCAACGCCCGCCGCAAGGTGGAGAAATCGGTTCACTTCCGCGCGTCGGACAGACTGCTGCTCGGAGCGGACACCATCATCGCCTTCGACGACCGGGTCTTCGGCAAGCCCGCGGGAAGGGAATCGGCGGAGCGAATGCTGCACGCTCTCTCCGGCCGCCCGCACGAAGTCATTACCGGCGTGTGCCTCAGCGGTCCGGCCATTTCAGCTCTCGAAACGACGACCATCGAATCGGCCGCCAGCTCCCGCGTTCATTTCCGCCCCTTGAGTTCGTCGCAGATCGAAGCCTATCTTCGCACCGCCGAATGGAAGGACAAAGCCGGCGCCTATGCCATTCAGGACGCGGGCGGCGCGCTTGTCGAGAGACTCGATGGCGACTATGAAAACGTGGTCGGTCTGCCCACGGAATTGATTCATGAACTCCTCGCCCGGCACTTCCGCCATTGCCGCTTTCTGTAGAGACCTGCGGGAAGCGCGGCGCTACCGCCAGGTGACGCTCTTCGAGGTCGCCGAGACGACGTGCGTCAATCGGGAGTACATTGAGGCGCTGGAAGCCGGTCGCTGGGACGAAATTCCGCCTGCCTATCTTCGTGGTTACCTCGCGCTCTATGCTCAGGCCGTGGGCATGAATCGTGAGAAGGTGCTGCGCTCCTTTGACCAGATGATGGCTCCTGTCACGGGTGAGAGCAAGGCCGTTCTGGACGAAGGACCGCGCCTTCTGAAGGAGCCGCAACACGCGGAGGTCACCCGCGCCAAGATCCGCGCCGCGTGGTTCGCCGCGCTGAGCCGTAATCGCGCGGCCATGTCGGGAGTGACCTTGATTGCCCTGCTCTTGCTTCTCGGGCTGCTGCATCTGTCTCGCCGGTCCCACGAACTGCGTGTGGCCGTGGCTCCGTTTTCCGAGTCCGCCCGCGAAGGCCGTGCGAAAGTCCACGGGCCTCTCACCTGGATTCCGCTGGTCCGCGGAAGCGGCACAGAGGAAAGCGACCGCGCTGTCGCGCGCTGGGTCACTTGCGTCGGACTTGCATCCGGGGAATTCATCGCCATCCGTGACAGTCTGCCGCCCGAACAGCTTCGCTATGATGCCTACGACACGATCAAAGTTGAGTTCTTGCGGGACATTGTGTTGAAAGTCCAGCCAGAGCAATCGGCGGTGTGCTCTTTTGGTGACTCAGTGCTGGCCAAGACGGCCAGCCTCGCCGGCAGCACGGCGGTCTACCGGCTGAACGCGTCGGGTGCGCAGGTTCAGGGCGTGCGTGACACGGGCAGGGGTTTGACTATACCCTGATTTGTGCGTATATTCTTTAATCTACGGCATTCCGATCCCTTCCCCCGGCTCACCTTCGGGCTGACCGCGATTCGGACATGATTTTCCTGATTATCCTCGCGCTTGCACTGGCCACCGTTGGAGTCATCGAATTCGTCGCCCACCAGCGGCGCGCCTACCTTATCCCCATCCGCATTCATGTGAACGGCACCCGCGGCAAGTCGTCCGTGACCCGCCTCATCGCCGCCGGGCTTCGCGCCGGCAACATCCCCACCATGGCCAAGACCACCGGCACACTGCCCCGCATCATTGACATGAAGGGGCTGGAGGTGCCGATCATTCGACCCAGCCGGGCCAATATCATCGAGCAGGTCAAGGTCTTCCGATACTTCGCCAAGCGAAAGCCGCAGGCGGTGGTCATCGAATGCATGGCGGTGAATCCGGAGTATCAGTGGATTTGCGAACACCGGTTCGTTCATTCCACGGCTTCGGTCATCACCAATTGCCGCCTCGATCACATCATCGAGATGGGGCCGACCATCGAGAACGTCACGCGCTCGCTCTGCAATACGCTGCCCCGCAACGGCGTGGCCTTCACCAGCGAGGACAAGATGTTCTGGCTGATGCGGCGCGAAGCGCGCAGAGTCAATTGCCGCCTTTTCAGAGTGGATCCCGACAGCGTCTCTTATCTTGATCTGGGCCGTTTCGATCACATCGAGCACGCCGACAACGTGGCTCTGGCTCTGGCCGTGTGCGAACATTACGGCGTCTCGCGCGCGGTGGCTCTGGAGGGCATGATCGCCAGCCATGCCGACGCCGGCGCGCTGCGCGTCTTTGAAGTGACCGAGGACGGCAAGCTGGTGCAGTTCGTTCACGCTCTGGCCGCCAACGATCCCGAGTCCACGCTGGCCATCTGGCAGAAAATGAAGACGCTGACCACCGATCTGGGCACCGTCTTTGTGCTGCTGAACACCCGCGCCGACCGCTATGACCGCACCATACAGCTCCTCGAGATGATTCAGGAAGGTATGCCCCACGATTTCGAGTATCTCTTTCTCATAGGCGAGAATCTGGAGCGAGTGTACGCCAGTCTGCCGCGCTACGGAATTGCGCCGGAGAAGGCGGTCAAAATGGGCATGGTCGCGCCGGAACGCACCTTTGAGGAAATCTTCAAGCGGGTGAATAACATCGGAACCGTTTTTGCCATCGGCAACGTGGGCAAGGGCGGACTCGACATCGCCCGTCACTTCGCCGCCAGGAAGGCCGCCCGCCGCGCGGCTTCGGCGCATCACCCAGGTTGAATCACGTGGCCACAACGTCTATCTACAGGCGCAGGCGCATGAACCTCGAAAGGGTCGGCTCGCATGGTTGAGCTCACCATCGGTCTGGGTGTTCTCACCAGCCTGCTCTTTCACGAAGTCTTCGGCGCGGCCGCCGGCGGAATCGTGGTGCCCGGCTATATCGCCATGCACCTTCACGAACCGTTGCGTCTCGTCGGCACGCTCATCGTCGCCTTCGTCACCTACATGGCCATCCGGCTGATCTCGCGCTTCATCTTCGTCTACGGACGCCGGCGCATGGTGCTCGCTATCCTGCTCGGCTTCATCTTCGGCTACATCAGCCGGCAGATGATCTCCTACGAGATGTTGGCCGCGGACGTCCGCCTCGAGGCCATCGGCTTCATTATCCCGGGTCTGATCGCCAACTGGTTTGAGCGGCAGGGCGTGATCAAGACCATCGCCACCATGATGATCGCCGCGCCACTCGTGCGGGTGCTGGTCATGCTCTTCACCGGCGGAGCCCTGATCTATGCCGTTTAGGCCGTCACTGCGATCGGTTTGGACCCTCATCATTCTGGCCGCCTTCTGCACCGGCCTCTATGTGTGGGCCGAGAACAGCCGCGTCAAGAAACTCCAGCCGTTCTACCGGGAGAAACTCGCCGCCGCCAATCTCATGGAACGCGCTCTGCGCGCCTATCAGGACGCTACCGCTGAGAAAGGGATTTTTGAGGAGTCCTACAGGGATCCGCGTCTCGACGCCATCATCGGACAGCAGTTCTCGCTCATCACCACCGAGACCGGCGTCTTCGAAGCGAAGTTAGTGGGCGCCAATCCCAACTTCGCCGCCGTGGTCGTGGACCTCCTCGGACAGGCCGGCGTCGGCAAGGGCGATCTGGTGGCAGTGGGATACACGGGTTCCAATCCGGGGGTCAACACCGCCGTGCTCTGCGCCTGCGAAGCGCTGGGCGCCACTCCGGTCACCATCGCATCGGTCGGTACGTCGTGGTGGGGAGCCAGCAATCCCGAGTTCACGTGGGTGGATATGGAGGCGTTGCTCAATCAGCGCGGCTTGGTTCACTCGCGGCCCGTGGCCGCGTCGCTGGGCGGCATCAACGATCTGGCGGTGGGCTTGTCTCAGATCGGCCGCCAGCTCATGAAAGACGCGGTCCATCGCAACAACCTCACGCTCATCGAACAGAACACCGTTCCGGCCTCCATCGAATCGCGTCATCATCTTTACCATGACGCCGCCGCCGGCCGGCCGTACAAGGCCTACGTGAACGTGGGGGACGGCGTCGCCAGTCTGGGACACCTCGAGAATGCCGCACTCCTTCGCAACGGATTGAACCGCCGGCTGCCGTTGCAGAACTATCCCGCCCGCGGCCTTGTCCATCGTTTCAATTCGGCGGACGTGCCGGTGATTCATCTCTATGACATCGAAGCGCTCAGCCGGGAATACGGCCTCGGCGGCCCGCAGGTGCCCCTGCCGCCGGTGGGATTCGGCGCCGTCTTCATGGCCGAGCGCTACAACTTGCGGGTGGCGGGCTTCGCCGCCGCTCTGGCCATCGTGGTCATCATCGTTCTGGTCAAACTCGACGCGCGCTTTTTCAAGCTGCGCGAAGCGGGAGTGGACCCTGACACTCTCATGTGAGGCCGTTGGCCCCTTATCGGGAATGGAATATGTTGCTAACTAAGCGCTCGGCGCTGCTCGCCTTGTTCCTGCTTGCCTGTCCGGTTTTCGCTCAAGACGAATCGGATGGATTCCACTTTTTCACGCCCTCCTCCTATGAGGGCAAGGTGGAGATCCTTGTCTCCGGCAAACGCCGCGAGTACTTCGCACTCGAAGAAGGCCGGCAAATCGAGATCAAAGTGCAGGGTCCGTCCCGGCTGAAGGTGGTGTCCCGTGCGGTACTCGGCGGAGCGGCCGATTCCACTCAGTACACCTATCTCGCTCTGCGCAAGGGCTCGCGCAAGACTCTGACCTTTTCGCATCGAACCTATGCCTCCGATAAGGTCGCCTTCGTCGGCGCACGGGAAGGCGCGATCGGCATGAGCCGCACCAAGATCGTGGACATCCCGCGCGGGGAGCACGTCTACACCTTCTACCTCCCCAAGAACTCCGGCCGCCAACTGCTGCTGCGTTTCGCCCTCGACACTCACGCCTTCACCAACGGCACCCCGGTGGTGGAGATGACTCCCGGCGAATTTACCACCCAAGTGGATCTCGTCACCGCCGAGGAGGTGTCGCCGTACTATCGCGTTGGAAGCGGCGAGCATGTCGCGCTGACTCTCATCGGGCCGGCCACCTTGAAGGTCATGGCCAGAATTGAGTTCAACGTGAACATGAGCGGCCGGCAAAAATGGAAAGTGCAGGTGACGGAAGACGGACGCGTGAAGGGCACCTACTCGCTGACGTCCGTCACCAGTGAAGTCACCACCTATGGCCAGCCGAGTCCTCTGGCGGCGAGCCGCGCCGAGACTTTCTACGTGGAAGTTCCGGCCGGTGAACATCGCTACGAGTTCACCATGCCTGAGAATCATCGTACCACGCTCGTGAAGTTCCTGCTCCCCAAGAGTCAGCTCGAGCGGGAGTGATTCGTGCGCGGATTGACGGTCAGAACTCTGATCGCGTTCCTCTGTCTGCTCGCCGCCGTCCCGCCGGCGCAGGCGCGCAAGGGACGCGCCCTGCCGGTCTGGGAGTGGGGGCTGGCAACGTCCGTGGGAATCACCTACGACGACAACGTCCTGGGGTTTTCCGAGCGCGACCGCAACGACTTCCTGCGTGATCCGGCTTCCTTTCCCACGCCGTTGGAATCGGTGGACGATCTGGAAACGTCGCTAAGCGTCAAGCCGTCGCTGCAATGGCGCGCCCCGCGGACGCTGATGGTGTCCGGCGACTATCGCTTCAAGGCGGTGCACCGTCTTCGCAACGATTTCAGCGATTACCAAACCCACGTCTTCGGCCTGTCGGTGCGGCCTCGCACGTCCGGCTATCCCTGGTCCGTTCACTTCCGCATTCTGGCCATACCCTCGTACTACCTGCGCGTCTACCATGACCGCGACTACGACCAGCGATTCGCCGCGCGATACGCCAACTGGGACTACGCCGCCTCGTTCCGTTATCGCGTGGCGTTGCCTATGTGGCTCGAAGTCGGCGCTTCCTACGGCAGCTGCTACTACGACCGCAAGTTCACCGAGTACGACAGCGAGTATCGCGACTTCACGGTGGGCGGCGCCTACGAGTTACCGTGGGAAATCGGCCTCAACGCAAGCTACACGCGCCGGCTCTCGGACAACGTCGGCAAAAACCAGTCCGGCGCGTTGGGATCGGCGCCCGGTGGTTCGGGCGTCGGTGAGGACACCGAATACGGAGACTCCGATTACAACGAAGATGATGTCTCCGTTTCCGTGAGCGCCGCCGTGCCGTGGATCACGTTTGCCCCCACGGAGGCCTCTCTCGGTTACCGGCACCGCCGCCGCGTTTACACCACGGATCGCTCCCTGAGCAACGATCCTTTTCATCGCGGCCGGCTGGACAATCGAGGACAGTGGCAGTTGTCCGTAACCGTGAGCCCTTCCCGGCTCTGGGGCGTTCAGGCCTATGCAGCTTACGAATCGCGGCGAACGGATTCGGATGAGCCGTCGGTGCCCTTGGCGAAAAACTTCATCCGTCGCGAATTGGGGATGCTGGTCACTTACAGAATCCGGTAGCTTCATTGTCCAGTGGGAATATCGAAGGGCCGGTGCACCATGCACCGGCCCTTTCTCGCATTCAGTGAAGCCGCGTGTCAGAACCTGCGTTCCTTCCACTTGACGCGGCGGTTGAAAACCATGAGAGTCACCATGCCGATTCCGTAAACGGCGGCGAATAGTGGATACACTGGCACCAATGGCCAGAGCCCGCGCCGGCGGTGATGTTCCAGCATGCGAACCAGCACAAATCCGTCTCCGGCCATGAGCAGTCCTAACGGAAGGAGCGACCACCACCCGAGGAGGAATGGCCACAACGGGAGCAGAACATGGGTCGCTATGCCGAAACCTAACACACCTCTGCCCAGCCAGTCCACGTGGGCGATCCCTTTCATCCAGCGCCGTCGCTGCTTCACCAGTTCACCCAGAGACTGAAGCGGTCGTGTGAACACCTGCACTCCGGCATCGGCGGGAAAAACCACCCGCCAACTCCGCGTCTGCTTGACCGCCTGCATCATGGCAATGTCGTCAAGATCCGAGAACGCGAGAGACCGAAACGTCCCGATCTCGCGGTAAGCCTTCAGCGAGACCGCATAGTTGTTGCCGATCAGAGCCTGCGGTTCGCCTTGACCTGAGAGAGCCGCACTCGAACCCAACAGAAAGAGCCAATCCACGGTTTCCAGAGAGGTCAGCGGGTGGACGGCGTGCCGGCTGGGATTGGGCATCGTCGTCCCGCACACCATGCCCACCCCCTCGGCGAAATACGACGCCACCGCGCGCACCCACAACTTGGGAACGACGCAATCCGCATCCGTCATCAGGGCAATCTCGCCTTTGGCCCGGTCGAGACCTTGCGCCAGAGGCCGCGTCTTGAGGATCAGCTTGCCGTCGGGTTCGTCCACCACGTCGTGAACTTCATAGCGGCAGCGGAAGCGCTCCTGATACGAGAGCGCCACCTCGCGTGTGCGGTCGGTGGACTGATCGTTAACGACGATGATCTCCAGCTTGTCGGGCGGATAGTCCACCTCGAGCAGAGAGTCCAGCAGCTCGCCCAGACAATGCTCTTCGTTGCGGGCCGGTATCACCACGCTTGCCACGGGCATGTCATTCCGGATTTGGTACGAGTTGTGAATGCCGCGCGACAGATAGGCCGCCGCCAGCGCATACGCAACGTAGAAAGCGATCAGCACGATCAGCAGGATCACAAACACACTAAGTCCCCGTTGGAATCTCCACAGCGGCTCAAAGCGACGAAGGACCAGCCGCGCCGCGCCACTTCATCGGCCAGACGCGGCAACAGGCGCACGACCATCGCCGTAGCGGAATGCCCGTCGTGCAAGAGGATGATCGCTCCTTCGTGCAAGTTGCGTTCGAGCCGCTTCCACAGCGCGGTTTCCCCGCGTTCGCCCCAGTCTCTCGCGTTCAGCGACCACAGGACGCCCGTGTAGTCCATGCGCCGAAGAAGGCCCGTCGTCGCCATGTTGAAATGGCCATATGGCGGGCGGAAAAGCCGCGGAGGCTCAGGTAAAACCGCATGCAGGGCGGCTTCCGTTCGCCGAATGCTGTCCCGCTGGAAAGAGGCGCTGCGCAGGAGCAGGCTGGCGTGCTCAAAACCATGGTTGCCGATGCTGTGCCCCGCCGCATGAAGCTCGCGCACCAGCGTCACATTCTCGGCGCAACGTGACCCGAGGAGAAAATGTGTGGCGGGGATCCGAAGCCGGTCCAGCACGGCCAGCAACGTGGGAGTGGTAGTGGCGTCCGGGCCGTCATCAAAAGTCAGAGCGACGGACTTGCATCCGTCGGGAAGACGCCACCACCAGCGATGGAACACTCGCTCCACAAGGCGCACGGCAAGTATCCTATGCGGTCTCGGCGGCGCGACGCGGCCTCACCAGGCGGCGCACGCGAACCAGCGAACGTTTCCAGCCGCGCGGGAGCGTCGCCGTGCGATACCACTCGCCCTTCCAGCGATAAGGAACGAACAGCCCCGCGATGCCGAAGACCGGAGTGAGCATCAGATGAAGAACGTCGAACGGCAGGAAATAGCGCAGCAGGGCTCGCTGCCCGAAGATGCGGCATCCCGCGCTGAGCGTCAGGTAGTCGCAGGCTGTCTTCCAGACGGCGACGGCCAGCAGAGCAGGGAGGAGCGCCGGAGCGGCCAAGGCCGTCAGAGGAGCCGCCGCGCACAGTGCATAATACGAATACATGCCGAAGAGAAACACCGACATGCTGCGACGATACGACAGTCCCTTGGAGGCCCAGCGAATACGCTGATAGAAGACATCGCGAATGGTGTACGCGGGCAGCGAGCGGACGATGCTCTGCGGCGCCGTGCTGAACACCACTTTCCACGTCGTTCGCTTGGAGACGCGCTGTGCGAAGAGCACGTCGTCTCCGGAGACGACATCCGCGCTGTGGCCGAAGCCTGAAATCTCCCGGTACACCGTGCGCCGGTAGGCCAGATTGGAACCGTTGCAGCTCGACGGCACTCCGGCTCCCGCCGCTCCCGCCGCCAGAAACTGCTGCGCCGCAAAATCCAGCCACTGAATCTTCTGCCACGCCGGAACATCTTCTACCGGCAAGTCGAAGACCGTCAGCCCGGCTACAACTCCGACCTCGGGAGTCATGTGCGACACCATGCAGCGCAACCAGGCCGGGTCGTACACGCAATCCGCGTCGGTCGTGACGATGATCTCCCCGTGCGACTCCCGGATTCCCAAAGCCAGCGCGTTCTTCTTGGGCGATGGCGGATTTTTTTCGGTCACCGTGATGAAACGCAATCGCTCGCTGGCCGCCGACAGCTCCTTCAGGATTTCGGCGGTGCCGTCGGTGCTGCGGTCATCTACCACCACGATTTCCCACGTTCCCGGATAGTCCTGCTCCAAGAGCGACAGCAGCGTGCGCTGCAGCACTTCGGACTCGTTCCGCGCGGGGAGAATCACGCTGACCGACGGCCAATCTGCGAAGCGCCGCACCCGGTTGTGCCGCAGCTTCCGCAGGCCGCGAACAAAGCCCAGGAGCACCAGCCCGTAGGCCACGCTCAGGACGGCGAGCGCCAAAGCATAGACGTGCGGCGCGCTCATGCCGCCGCCTGCGCCTTGCTGAAGCGCGGCATTCGCAGGCTGCCGATGAAGGGAAGTCCGATCAAGCTCGGAATAAACACGTTGATTACGAAGAGAAGCAATGACGATGCCACCGCCACCGAGGGCTCCACACCCAGGCCGCGGTAGCAGAGCATGGCGGACCATTCGCCCACGCCGAGACTGCCGATGGAAATGGGCAAAGCGCCTTTCAGGAAGAAGGTCAGCAAGCCGGTAAGCATGCCCGCGAAAATCGGAACCTCAAATCCGGCGGCGTGAATGATCAGAACAAACTGGTAGAGAGACGAGCACAGGGCCGCAATGCTCAAGAGCAACAAGATGCTCCCGCGCCCCGGCCCCGCGCTTTCCAAAACGTCTACGGCCTGCTCGAGTTTGTCGCGCAACGGAAGTTTGCCCGCCACCCATCGAAGCGGCTTGTGCATGAGCCGCGGGAACACGCCCAAGACCAGAAGGAATGCGCCCGCCAACACAAGAACGATCTGCACTACGAGAGGAATCGGCACCGGCGATTGCCAGCCTAACAGCGGCAATGCCACCAGCGCCAGAAATCCCAAAGCGTTCATGCTGAGTGCCGTATACCCGCGCTCCACGGCCGTCAGACCGAAGGCTCGCGGCAAGGAGCAGTTGTGCAGGGCCAGCGCGCGGCCAAGCTGCCCCACTCGCCCGGGAGTGATGAGTCCGAGCGTGAATCCCACCCAATAGCCGCGGTGAATGTCCCCCCGGCGGATGTCGTCGCCCGCTTCGCGCGCCAGCATGTTCCACTTGACGAACTGCAGCACCTGCGTGGGAATCCACAGGATGCACGTGACCATCAGCAGTGTGCCGTCGAGAGACTGCACCACGTCCCAAACTTTGCGCCAGCTCACCTGCCAGAACAACAGAAAGAGCAGACCTGCGGTGAGCAGAACACGAATCAAAATGCCGATCACCCGCGACGACCGGGTCTCGGCGCGATCCTCTGCGGTGTCCGTCAACGCGCGGCTCATCACGCTTCACTCACGGCGCCGGCGGTCGAAGGCTGGTGAAAGCGGCCATGCCACGAGTAGCGCGGGACCATCGCCGCCACGGCTCGCAGGAGCAAATAGAAAGGCAGGAGGATTTCACCGAGGAAAAAGCGCGCCGCCGTCAGTCGCGCACTTAGCTTTCGAGCGAACAATCCCGCGGCCGGCGCTTCGATGAGCATTCGCACTCCAAACGCCGCCGGCACGAACCACCAGGCAACAAGACCCAAGACTGCCGCGACCACGGTGAACACCGTCAATGCACTCGATGCGATGGAGAGAGCGAAGGCTGCGCGCCAGTGCCACGGGTAGTAAGCCGCGGCGCTCTGATGCCGCACAGCCGCGCTGAAGCGGTGAGCGGCATTCGGAGTTCGAGCTTCCGTGACTACAGAATCGCCGCCCGAGGCAAAGCGCACGCGCCATCCGGCCCGCGCGATGGCCTGCACCATGAGGTCGTCATCACCGGAGGAAACATCCGAACGCGCGATCCCGCCCAGTTGATTGTACGCCGCGCGGCGATACGAGAGATTCCCGCCCGAGGCCGATGCCGGCGATCCCCAGCCTACGGCCGCGGCGGCGGCATAGTGAATGAGCAGTCGTTCCAACCACAGGAGTGAGCCGCCAACTCCCGCTTGCCTTGCCGGGAACACCGCTCCCGTCACCGCTCCCGTGCGATCATCGTAATGCGCGACCATCGCGCCTATCCAGCCGCGAGGAACGCGGCAGTCCGCATCCGTGAACAGCAGCACATCACCCGCCGAGTGCTCAATGCCGAAGGCCAGTGCGTTCTTCTTCGGTCCCACTCCATGAGGACAGTCCGGTGCTCTCAGCACGCGCAGCGGCACCGGCTGACTGGTGCCGGCCCTTGCAGCAGCGTCAGATGTTGCATCCGTGGAATGGTCATCCACCACCACAACTTCGAATCGCTCGGCCGGATAGTCCTGTGCCAACAGGGAATCCAGGCACCCCGAGATCAGATCCTCCTCGTTTCGTGCCGCCACGATTACGGACACGCGAGGAACATCGCGCCCGCCCGGCACGCGTTGCCTCGCCCAGCGCGCGATGCCTAGCGCCCACAGGGCCGATGTGCCCGCTGTGAGCACCAAACCCCCAAATACGACAATGAGGATGAGGTCAAATGGTGAAAAGATCGCCATACCAAGTCATTTGTGGGTCTGCCCAATATACCCAAACCGGCCTGCAAATGCAAGTGGATTTTCGGAAAAGATATTGTGATTCAATGATTAACAAGCCATCTCTCCTTCATCGTGCCCGTGGCGCCGGCAGCTTGCAACATGTGGCCGGAATTGCTATTTTGTGTATATTTTCGTAGATTGGAAAGTTATAATAAGTCTGGATTAGCGCGGCTCCGCAGAGCAGCCTGCCGGGTTGTTTTCGCTCCGGATTCTACTGGGCACTTGTCCGACGTTGGATGTCAAGCAGGAAATTGAACGACTCCGCGCCGAAATCACCCGGCACGACTATCTGTACTATGTCCTCGCCCGGCCGGAGATCTCGGATCAGGAGTATGACCGTCTGCTCAAGAAACTGCAGGAGCTTGAGCAGCAACATCCCGAGCTCATCGTACCGGACAGTCCGACGCAGCGCATCGGTGATGCCCGCGCGGAGGGCTTCGCTGCCGTTCGGCATCCATTCCCCCTGATCTCTCTGGATAATTCCTACGATGAGGAAGATCTGCGGGCCTTTCATCAGCGAGTGGTGGACGGTCTGGAAGGTCGCCAGCCCGAATACGTTTGCGAGTTGAAATTCGACGGTGTCGCCCTGCTCCTGAAGTATGAGAACGGGCGGTTTTCGCAAGGGGCCACGCGCGGCGACGGAACTCAGGGGGATGACATCACCGCCAATCTGCGCACCATTCGCTCGCTGCCGCTCCGAGTCATTCCGCAGCGGCGCGGTACCGAGGTGAACCCGCTCTTCTACGTGCGCGGTGAAGCCTACATGAACAAGGCCGATTTTCTCGCCTTCAACCGCGAACGCGAGGCGGCCGGCGAAAAACCCTTCGCCAACCCCCGCAATTCGACCGCCGGCTCGCTCAAGCTCCTCGATCCCAAGATGGTCGCCGCACGGCCGCTTCTGGCCGTTTGCTACGGCTACGACAGCCCGGGCAAGACCCAGGTGGCCACGCAGGCCGATGCGCTGAAACGCCTCGAAGATCTTGGTTTTCCCGCCAGCCCGCGCTGGCAAATGGCGCGCTCGCTGGACGACGTGGTGAACTACTGGCGCGACTGGCAGGAGAAGCGCGATCAACTGCCTTTCGAAATTGACGGGGTGGTAGTCAAGGTGAATCGCTTCGACGATCAGCGCCGCCTCGGATTGACGGCGCGCGCGCCACGCTGGGCCATGGCCTTCAAGTTCTCCGCGCGCCAAGCCACCACGAAGCTGAACCGGATTCTCCTCCAACTGGGGCGCACCGGGACGGTGACACCGGTGGCGGATCTGGAGCCCGTGTCGCTGGGCGGAGTGACCATTCGTCGCGCCACTCTCCACAACTTCGACGAAATCGAGCGGCTCGACCTCCGAGAGGGCGACACGGTCGTGCTCGAACGCGGCGGCGATGTCATTCCCAAGATCGTCGCGGTTCAGACCGCGCACCGTCGCCCGGGTGCAAAAAAATACGTCGTGCCGCGCAAGTGTCCCTCCTGCGGCACGCCGCTGGAACGGGAAGAGGGCGAGGTGGCCTATCGCTGCCCCAGTCCCGGCGACCCGGAAGTGGTGAAGCGGCAAATCGAGCACTTCGCATCGCGCGGCGGAATGGACATCGAAGGCTTGGGCAGCGAGACAGTAGAGCTGCTCGTGGACCAGGGATTGGTGCGTGATCCCGGCGATCTGTTCTCTCTCAAACTCGAACAGCTCGCGGGCCTCGAGCGTTTCGCGGAGAAGTCCGCCGCCAATCTGCTGGCCGGACTCGAGCAGGCGAAGACGCGCCCGCTGGATCGTCTCATCTTCGCACTCGGCATCCGCTTCGTGGGTGAAGGCACGGCCCGTACGCTGGCCGTGCGCATGGGCTCGTTGGAGCGGCTGGCTGCCGCCGGCGAATCCGAATTGCGCGAGATTCCCGAAGTCGGTCCGCGCGTGGCCCTCGCCATCGTGGATTATTTCGCCTCGCCGCAGGCCAAAACGCTTCTGAAGAAGCTCAAGGCGGCCGGCGTACGCATGGAAGCGGACGCATCGACCCAGCGCAGTGAGAAACTCGCGGGCAAGACGTTCGTGATTACCGGCTCGCTGACTTCGATGTCGCGCGATCAGGCCGAAGCGTTAATCGTCGCCCACGGCGGGCGGGCCACCGCCTCGGTCTCCAGGAAAACGGATTTCGTGGTGGTGGGCGAGAACCCGGGCTCCAAGTACGACCAGGCCCGCGAACTCGGCATCAAGATACTCCCTGAACAAGACTTTCTGAAAATCGTCGGGAATCCCTGAAGACTCGGGGACTCTCTTCGGGCATTCCAACATCAGATTCAATCACCTCGATGGCAACCACCGCAGACATCCGCAAAGGCCTGACCATTTCGATGGAGGGCCAGATCTTTCAGATCGCAGACTTTCAGCACGTCAAGCCCGGCAAGGGCGGCGCCTTCGTGCGCATGTCCCTCAAGAACGCGAAAACCGGACGGGTGATTGACCGCACCCTGAACTCCGGCGCAAGCATCGAGATCGTGCGCGTGGACACGCATGACATGCAGTTCCTGTATCAGGATGGCGACTCCTACCATTTCATGGATCAGGAATCCTACGAGCAGGTCCCGTTGAGCAAGGAGCTCATCGGCGACAGCGCGAAATGGATGAAGGAGGGTATGGTCTGCCGCATCAGCCTTCTCGATGAGCAGCCCTTGAGCATGGAAGTGCCGAACTTCCTTGAGCTCGAGGTGACGCAGACCTCGCCGGGAGTGAAGGGCGACACCGTTTCCGGATCGGGCAAACCCGCCACGCTCGAAACGGGAGCGGTCGTGCAGGTGCCCTTCTTTGTGGATCGGGGCGATGTCATTCGCGTGGACACGCGAACGTCCGCGTACCTTGACCGTATCAAGCGTTCCGCTTCGTGATCTATACCATGATGGCCCAGTGTGTCCGGCTCCCGCGAACTCCTTGCCGCTTTCTCGGCGCTCTGCGGACTGACGCTCCTGACGTTTTCCGCGCGGGGAACCCTGCGCGGAAAAAGGCGGAGTAGTTCGCGCTCACTTGCGCTGGGACTGTACGGTCTTCTCTTCGTACTCACGGGAATTGTGCTGTGGACGCGCGGTGAGCCGCCGCGGATTTCCGATGCAATGTCCCGCCGTCCGGAAGTGCAGGCCACCGAGCCGGCTCCGCCGCTCGACTCCGGCCGAACGGAAGATCAGCGTTCGTCGCTCATGGAGTCTCACGCCTTCGCCTCGACTGCGCTCAGCGACACTCTCGCTTTCCATCCGCTGCCCGAGCGTCGCTTGACGGCCGGCGAGTTGGAGTCATCCGTCCTCACTCGGGCGGAAGGCCGCGGGAGCAGAGTGGGGAACAAGCCCTCGGCAGGCAAGGGGATGATCGCTGCTTCGCCCGACGAGCAGGTCAGCGCGGCCGTTCTGCAGGCCTTCAATGCCATTGAACGGTGGTTCATGCGCCACGGCTCGCCGTCCCCCGCCGGGGAGGCCGGGAGCGCCGCGGAGACCGCGGTGGATGGGCCCGTGGAGTTGCCCGTGGTCATGTTCCTCGAAGACACGGCGGAGTTGACACCGCAAGGCGCGCGTCGTTTGAAAGAACTGGCGGGCCGCCTGCGAAGCAAGCCGGACTCGGGAGTCGTGGAGATTCACGCTCATGCCGCCGCTCCCGATCCCACTCCGTTCCATTTCATCCTCACGCAGGCCCGGGCCGAGGTGGTGCGCGATTTTCTGATGAAGGAAGGTGTCCGTAACTACCGGCTCATCGCCAAGGCCATGAGTTCGGAAAGCGAGGACTCGACGATGGCGAAACCGCAAGTCCGCTTGGTGTTTCGCCCGTAGAGAAGGAGGAAACCATGGCCGTGTCACGTCCGAAGACTGAGAAGAGTCGCTTCGATCTCCAGGAGATCAAAAAACTCATCGAGCTCATCGAACGCAGTCCCATCACCGAATTCGAACTCGTCGCAAAGGACCTGCGGGTGCGCATCTCGAAGAACGGCAGCGGAGCGCCCGCCGTTCACGAGATGTCCGTGCCGGCGGCGGTGGTTCGCGCCCTCCCCGCGGCGGCCGCGCCTGCCGCCGAACCCGCCGCCCCGCCCCAGAAACAGCTCTATGAACTCAAGTCTCCGATGGTGGGGACGTTCTATCGCTCGCCGTCGCCGGACGCCGACCCTTACGTACGCGTGGGAGACTTGGTCGAGCCGGGCAAAGTGCTGTGCATCGTCGAAGCGATGAAACTCATGAACGAGCTTGAGTGCGAGGTTCACGGGCGGATCGCCGAGATTCTCATCGAAAACGTGCAGCCCGTCGAGTTCGGTCAGGTCCTTTTCCGAATTGACACGACGGCCGCCTGATGTTTGAGAAAGTTCTGATCGCCAATCGCGGCGAAATCGCTCTGCGCATTATCCGCGCCTGCCGCGAGCTCGGTCTGAAATCGGTGGCCGTGCATTCCACCGCCGACCGCGACGCTCTGCACGTCAAGTTCGCCGATGAATCCGTCTGCATCGGCCCGCCCCCGTCCTCGGAAAGCTACCTGCTGCCCAAAGCCCTGATTGCCGCCGCCGAGATCACCGATGCCGACGCGGTGCACCCCGGCTACGGCTTTCTGGCCGAAAATGCCGACTTCGCGCAAATCTGTCTCGATCACGGCCTCTTCTGGATCGGGCCGCCTCCCAAGGTCATCGAGAAAATGGGGGACAAAGCGGAAGCCAAGCGCACCATGCAGGCGGCGGGTTGTCCGGTCGTTCCGGGATGGGATGGCCCCGTGAGCAACTCGTCGGAAGCCCGCAAGGCCGCCGAAGAAATCGGTCTGCCGGTGATGATCAAAGCGGTCGCCGGCGGCGGCGGGCGCGGCATGCGGCTCATCACCCGCCTCGAGAACTTCGAGTCCACCTTCGAAATGGCACGCGCCGAAGCCGAAGCCGCCTTCAACAACGGCGATCTCTACATCGAGAAGGCCATCGTCGAGCCGCGTCACATCGAAATTCAACTGCTCGGCGACGGCCAAGGCCACTGCATTCATCTGGGCGAACGCGACTGCACCACTCAGCGGCGGCATCAGAAACTTATCGAAGAGACTCCCTCGCCGGTCGTGTCCGAAGAACTGCGGCAGCGCATGGGAAAAGTGGCGGCGCAGGCCGCGGCCTCCCTTGGTTATGCCTCCGCCGGTACGATGGAGTTCCTCGTGGATCGCGATTTCAACTTCTACTTCATGGAGATGAACACGCGTATTCAGGTGGAACACCCCATCACCGAGCAAGTCACCGGTCTCGATCTGGTTAAGCAGCAGCTTCGTGTCGCTTTGGGCGATGCGCTGCCGGATCAACGCAAAATCCGTCTCCGCGGGCACGCCATCGAGTGCCGCATCAACGCCGAAGATCCCGCCCGCAGCTTTCTGCCCTGTCCCGGCACCATTCTCGCCCTCCATGTGCCGGGCGGCCCCGGGGTGCGCGTAGACACGCACATCTATCAGGGATACACCATCCCGCCTTATTACGACAGCCTCATCGCCAAGCTCATCGCCTACGGAAACGACCGGAGCGAAGCGCTGGCCCGCATGCGCCGCGCCCTTGATGAGTTCGTGGTCGAAGGCGTTCGCACGACCATCCCCTTCCACCGCAGCGTGTTGAACAATCCGCGCTTCATTGCCGGCGACATTCATACCAAGTGGGTTGAAGAAATGATGGAGCAGGATGCCGCCAAGTCTGCGGCCGCCTGATCGCAACCATGAAAAACACCGGGGCGCTGTTCTGCACGGGACTCACGGCATTGGCCCTGCTGTGTTCCGCCTGCCGGGAAGACAAAGGCATGGGGCCTCCCGAGCTCTTCCCGCAGAATGCCACCAAACTGTACTTCGGCGATTGCGATCCCTTCACGCCGGATCAGGAGTCCACCGACCTGGTGAATGACGCGAGCGATGCCTGCACCGGCTACATTGACTTTCCCTCCTGGTATGCAGGTTCGGCCGCGGAGTGGTACAGCAACGCCTTCCGCGTTCAGCCGGGGACGTATTATGAAGGCTGTCACCTCGTTTTCGCGCGGGACATGGCCGACGCCGGTGAGGTTACGGAATTCCGCGTGACCTTCAACGGGCTGGCCGCGCAATTCACCGACACGGTCAAGATTCCCCTCGGTGAAACGAGCCTCACGGTGGATCTCTTCGAGGAGGGCACCGTCAGTTTGCCCGCCGATTCCTTCGTCAGTATCTCAGTTCAGATCACCGATGTTGCCGGTCGAGGCGCGCTGAATCCGTACTACGGCGCCGGTTCCTATGTCATTACGGGCGCGGATCAGGCGACGGTCTGCCGCTTCGAAATAGACCTTGGATTGGCGCAGGGCCTCGGACATCCCAATCAGGGCGTGAATTTCTCCTATCGGAATGCGCTCTCCGAGATCACCGATTCGCTGGCCTGGGACTTCACCGGCGGGGCGCGCGTTCTTGAAGGACCCATACTGCAATTCGGCCCTCATTACGGGGTGGCGTATCTCACGGCGGAATCCGGGGGCTGCCATGACACCGCGTCCTTCTGGGCGCCGCCCGGCGGCCCGTACCGCGATGATCTGCTGGAACGCGTCGCGTCTCACGATTACTTTCCGTGGGGCTGGGTTTCGGACGGCAATACGGTCTGGTGGTGGGATGTTGCGGCTAACGACAGCGGCTCGCCCGCGCCCGGCAGACTGCGTCTCATGTATGTCACCCAGTGGCCGTTCATCGAGCACCCGCTCTACCACTTGGCCGGCGGATTCTACGTGCTGTACGACGAAACCAATGACCTGATCTGGATCGTCTGTCTGACGTCCGCCGGCGCGGATTCGGCTTGGGGCTACACACCGGACGGCGTGCTGGACACCTCCGTCAGCTTCGAGGGCATCCCCGTCGAAGCGATGTACCAAGGCCAATGGCTCCACACGACCGGTGAGAGCGTATTCTTCCTCGAAGCGGAACTCGTACCGTTGGGCGGCGGCTCTCCCGTCCCATTGAACCCATGCCCCATCGAGCTGGCGCGGCGCTTCGCCGGAGGGGCTGGAGTCGGCTATCCGGGCGTGGCCGGTTACGACCACTGGTCCATCAACGTGTTCGATTCGCTCGGCAACTGGATCGCTCGCGAACCGGTCACGGTCAACCAGTATGAGTATGTCCAGACCGTCCGCATTCTGGCCTCCGGCCGCCGGGTGATTTATCATGCGATCACCTCCCAGGCGGACTACTTCCGCGTCCTACAGCCGCAGTGACTCCCGGCAGAGCCGCGCACCCTCCAAACGATCCGGGGCCATGCCCCCTTGTCCATTAATTTCCGCGAGGATTCGATGAACATTCCGAAAGATCTCCTCTACACCAAGGACCATGAATGGGTCCGCATCGAAGGCGATCTGGCGGTGGTCGGTATTACCGATTTTGCACAGGGCGAGCTGGGCGACATCGTGTTCGTTCAGCTTTCCGGGAAAGGTGCGCAACTTCGGCAAGGCGAGTCCCTCGGCACCATCGAGGCGGTCAAGGCCGTGGCCGACATTTATTCCCCGCTGTCGGGCGAAGTGGCCGAAGTGAACGCGGCACTGAACGATAAGCCCGAGCTCATGAATCAGGAACCCTACGGCAACGGCTGGGTGGTCAAGATTCGCGCCTCGAACCTCGCCGCCGAGAAGGCCGCACTGCTCAACGCCGCCGCCTATGCCGATCTGACGTCCGCCTAAGTCTCCCGCCACCGTTCTTCACTCTGCTCAACACCCATGCGCTATATTCCCATGACACCCGATGATCGCGACACCATGCTGCGCGACATCGGGGTTTCTTCTCTCGAAGATCTGCTCAAATTCATTCCCAAGGAACTGCGGCTGGCACGGCCGCTCGACCTTCCCGCCGGTAAGTCCGAAGCCGAGGTCACGCGTCTCGTGGTCGGCATTGCCCGCAAGAACCTGCAAGCCGACGACCTCGTGAGTTTCCTCGGTGCGGGCAGCTATGATCATTTCGTTCCCGCGGCGGTCTCGGCTCTGGCCGGACGCAGCGAATTCCTGACCGCCTACACGCCCTATCAACCCGAGGTTTCGCAGGGCACGCTGCAGGTGATCTATGAATTCCAGTCCATGCTGTGCGAGTTGTTCGCCATGGATGCGGCCAACGCCAGCGTCTACGACGGCGGCACAGCGCTGGCCGAAGCCGTCATGCTGGCCTTCGGGCACACCCGCCGCACGCGCATCCTCTGGCCGGTCAGCGTTCATCCGCATTATCGCAATGTGGCCCGCACCATCTCCTATCCCTCCGGGCTGCAATTCGATCTCTTGAACAGCCATGACGGCCGTGTTCCGGTGGACGCGCTGAAATCGCGCCTGTCATCCGACGTGGCCGCCGTGGTGCTCCAGTACCCGAACTTCTTCGGCGTCATTGAGAATCTTGAGCCCCACATCAAAGCCGCCCACGACGCCGGCGCGCTGGCCATCGTGGTGGCCGACCCGCTGGCCATGGGTGTGCTCACACCTCCCGGCCAGTGGGAAGCGGATCTTGTGGTGGGGGAGGGACAGGCTCTCGGAAATCCGCAGGCCTACGGCGGCCCTTACCTTGGCCTGTTCACGGCCAGGGAGAAACTCGTTCGGCGTATGCCCGGTCGCATCGTGGGTGTCACGCGTGACACCGACGGACGGCGCGGCTACGTGCTCACCCTGCAAACTCGCGAGCAGCACATCCGTCGCGACAAAGCCACCTCGAATATCTGTACCAACGAAGGTTTGTGCGCCGCGCGCGCGACTTTCTACATGTCCTTGCTGGGACCGAAGGGTCTGCGCGACGTCGGCAACGCCTGCATGAGTGCCTGCGACTATTTGCGCCGCGCGCTCGCCGAAGTCCCGGGAGTTGCCATTGCCCACGACGGCCCGCATTTCAAGGAATTCGCCATGACCCTGCACGGCGACATTCCCAAGTTCCTCGAATTCATGGCCCGCCGCGGCGTCTTGCCCGGCATTCCTCTCAAACGCTTCAATATCGGCATGGATGACACTCTGCTCGTGGCGGTGACCGAACGCCGCACTCAGGAAGAACTCGACAGCTATGTGGACGGCCTGCGCGCCTTCCTCGGAGGGCAGCGCTGATGGCCACCAAGCGTTCCATACTCTCGCTGCAAAGCGAAACGCCGCTCGTTTTTGAACTGAGCCGGCCCGGCCGCACCGGCTGCGAGATTCCTTCGCGCTCCTCCTTCATGAAGCCGGTTCCTTTGTCCGGCGAACTCGCGCGCCGGAAAGCTCCGCGCCTTCCCGAGGTGGCGGAGAATCAAGTGATGCGGCATTACACGAATCTCTCCGTTCGCAATCATCACATTGATCGCGACTTCTATCCGTTGGGCTCGTGTACCATGAAATACAATCCGCGGGTGAACGAGGACATGGCCTCGCATCCGGGATTCTCCGCACTCCATCCGCTTCAGCCCGCCGTCACCTGTCAGGGCGCTCTGCAGGTGGAACATGAGCTGTGCAAGGCTCTGGCTGAGATCAGCGGCTTGAATGCCGTCACTCTTCAGCCCGCCGCAGGAGCGCAGGGCGAGCTCACCGCGCTCCTCATGTTCCGCGCTTACCACGTCAAACATGGCGGCAAACCGCGCCGACGCGTCATTATTCCCGACAGCGCGCACGGCACCAATCCGGCCTCCATCGTCATTGCCGGATATGAAGTGTTCGAGCTGGCCAGCGGCCCTGACGGTCTCGTGGACCCGGCGGCCTTGAAAAACGCCCTGAGCGAGGACGTGGCCGCACTCATGATCACCAATCCCAACACCGTGGGACTGTTCGAGAGCCGCATCGCCGAAATCACGCGCATGGTTCATGACGTCGGCGGCTTGGTCTACATGGACGGCGCAAATCTCAATGCCCTGCTCGGAATCGCGCGGCCGGGCGACATGGGATTCGACGCCTGTCACATCAATCTTCACAAGACGTTTTCCACTCCGCACGGCGGCGGCGGACCGGGCAGCGGTCCCGTGGCCGTGACCGAAGCGCTGGCGCCTTTTCTGCCTTCTCCCGTGATTCACGAGGCGGACGGAGCGTATTCGTGGGATTGGGATCGCCCCGATTCCATCGGCCATGTACACGCCTTCTTCGGCAATTTCGGCGTTCACGTCCGCGCCCTCACCTACATTCTCTCCATGGGCGCAGACGGCCTGCGCGCCATGAGCGAGGCCGCCATCATCAACGCCAACTATCTTCGCGTGAAATTGGGAAAAGCGTACGAGGTGGCCTACGACGCTCCCTGCATGCACGAGGTCGTGTTGTCAGGCGACCGCCAAAAAGCCAAAGGCGTGCGCACCGCGGACATCGCCAAACGACTGCTGGACTACGGTTTTCATCCGCCCACGGTGTATTTCCCGCTCATCGTGCACGAAGCACTGATGATCGAGCCGACTGAATCCGAGCCCAAAGAGACTCTCGATGAGTTTATCGAGACTATGCTCGAAATTGACCGGGAAGCATCCGCGAACCCGAAGCTTCTGCAGGACGCGCCGCACACCACGCCCGTTCGCCGTCTCGACGAAGCGGCGGCGGCGCGCGCGCTCGACATTCGTTATTTCAAAGACCATTGAATCCGCCGATGAAAAAGGCGGCACTGCGCTCGTCTCAGGTGCACGGCGGACTTGCCGCTTGGTTGGAGGGCCTGGGCCTTTCCGAGTACATCGCGCTCGATCTGGAAACGACCGGCCTCGATCCGACAACCTGTGAGATTATCGAGATCGGGGCCGTTCGCTTTCGCGCCGGCCGGCCGACCGACGAATATCGCACGTTCGTGCGACCCTCACGAGCGCTCGATCCGTTCATCACCGGGCTCACCGGCATCACCGACGACGATCTCGCGCAGGCTCCCGACTTCGCGCACGTGGCCGATGATCTGGCCGCATTCCTCGGCGAGACTCCGCTCGTCGGCCAGAACGTGGACTTCGACCTCGGCTTCCTGCGCGCCGCTTCCACCGCATTGCTGATGCGTCGCCGTGCCACCGAGCTCGACCACCGCTACATCTTGGACACGGCTATGCTCGCTCGCGTGTTCTGGCCGGAGCTGTCGAGTTTCGGACTCTCCGCGCTCTGCGAGTTCTTTGACGTCCCGCAGGCTCGCGCCCACCGCGCGGCCGACGATGCCCGCGCCACCGGCGGAGTTCTCGCTCAGATGGTTTGTCGCTTGCCCGGTCGCGTCTGGCGGGAATTGGCCGAGCAACTCCACGCGCTCATCGCGAACACAAGCCATCGCAGCCGTTTCTTCTTCCGCTCGCTTTGCTCTCTGACATCGGACATCGCCAAGCCCAAGCCGGAGGAACAACCAGAATCCGCTGAAAGTACGGATGCCGGCTTCGAGAAATCGCCTGCCGAGGTTCTCGGAGACTCGGGCTCCTGCGTCGCAAAGCTGCCGTTTTTTCACGTCCGCAGCGCGCAAGTCCAGATGGCCTCCGCCGTGCTCGACTCCTTCGCCGACAACCGAGTGCTGCTCGCCGAAGCTCCCACCGGCGTCGGAAAGTCTCTGGCTTATCTCGTGCCCGCTCTCTGTTGGATCGCTGGAGACAGGGAGGCGCAGCGTCAGGTCGTCGTCTCCTCGCACACCAAGATCTTGCAGGAGCAGCTTCTGCGCAAGGAAGTGGAGACGATTCGCTTCGTCACCGCTCGTTCGTTTCGTGCCGCGGTGCTCAAGGGCCGCAACAACTACTTGTGCAAACGTCGTCTCCGGCTGCTGCTGCGCGAGGCGGATGATCGTCTTTCGGACTTGGATCGCGTGCAGCTCATGCCCCTCTTGCGCTGGGCCGAACTCACGCGCACCGGAGACATCTCCGAGATCAACGGCTTCAGCCCGCGTCATCAGCCCTACCTGTGGGCTCAAGTGGCCTCCGATGGGCTGGCCTGTGCGGGCTCGGCGTGCAGTGCGGCCAAGGGGGATTTTCACCGTCTGGCACAGGAGCGCGCGGCCAAGGCCCAACTCCTCTTCGTGAATCACGCGCTCCTGCTCTCGGATCTGACGCGCTTTGCGGGACCGGACAAGCGGCTCGTGATGGACGAGGCTCATCAGATTGAGCGCGCCGTCGTGGCCGCCATGACCACGGAAGTCTCGCTCCCGGTGCTTCGCGGCTGCCTCACGCGGCTGGCCGACGAACGCGGTCTGCGCGGCCTTCTTCACACGCTCGAGTCCCGCGCCGAGGTGGACGCCGCCGAACTGCTGACCACGGTCAGATCGCTTCACGTTTCGGCGCGTCAGGCCTTCGCCTCTCTCGGCGAGCGGCTCGCTCCCATGCTCGGCGCCGCGGATCGTTCGGGCAGGTTCCGCTTTCGACAACATGACCGCTTGCATGGCGTCGCGACCGATGCCCTGGGCAATCTGCTTGCCGAGTGGAACACTCTCAGCGGCGCTCTGCTGGGGCTCGTGCGCGAGCTCGCCGACCGCCGCGGTGAAGAACGCATTCCGCCCGACCTCCTCTCTGAGGTCCGCACTCTCGCGGACAACGTGAGCTCGTTGGGCCTCAGCCTCGCACGGCTTTTGGGTGAAGACGTCGCCAACGAAGTTCGCTGGATCGAATTCGGACGCACCAATCACGGTACGTGGTGCTCTCTGTTTTCCGCACCGGTCTCGGTCGGCAGGATCATGGAAAAATCCTTCTGGCCTGTGGTTGAGAGCGCGGTTCTGACCTCCGCGACGCTGAGCGTGGGAGGCAGTTTCGCCGTGGTACGGGAATCCCTCGGACTCACCGAGTCCGAGTCTTCCGAGGTGCGCGAACTCGCGCTGGACGGCCCCATCAACCTGCGCACTCAGATGCGGCTCTTCGTCCCGACCGACCTGCCTGAGCCGCGCGTGGACGAGTCCGCTCATCTCGACGCCGTCGTGGCTCTGTGCCGCCGGGTGGTGGAGGAGCTTCCCCGCGGCACGCTGATTCTGTGCACGTCCAACGAGCAGGTGGAGAAAATCACCGCCGCGTTGCGCCCGGTCGCGCGGCGCGCCCAACGCCTGCTGCTCAGCCAATGGTCCAGCCATGCGCTTCCCGATTTGCTCGCCGAGTTTCGCCGCCGCAAGGACGCGGTTCTCGTGGGTGCCGCAAGTCTGTGGGAAGGCATTGATGTGGTGGGCGAGGCTCTGCAGATTCTCATCGTCACTCGCGTCCCTTTCGACGTGCCCACCGATCCGTGGGTCGCGGCGCGATGCGAAACGCTGCAGAATGAAGGTCACGATGCGTTTCTCGATTACAGCGTCCCGGTGGCGACGCTCCGCCTGCGGCAGGGCATCGGCCGTCTCATCCGCCATCCCGACGACCGCGGCGTGGCGGTGATCACCGATCCGCGGCTCTTCACGGCGCGCTACGGACGCGTGATTCGTTCCGGTCTGCCCGTCGAGGCCTCGCCGGCGCACGCCCACGATGAGCTGCTCGCGAGTCTGAAGTCGTTTCTTGAGGGTGACAACTCATGATCACGGGATTGGCTCACATCGGTATCGCCGTCACCGATCTTGAAGAGGCGATTGCCCTTTGGACGAAAGTGACCGGCGGCAAACTGGTTCATCGTGAGTCGGTGACCACACAAAAGGTGGAGGTGGCCGTCATCGCCGTGGGCGATCTGCGCGTGGAACTTCTCGCCGCCGTGTCCGAGGACTCTCCCATTGTCAAGTTCGTGGCCGCGCGCGGCGCGGGAATCCACCACCTCGCGCTGCAAAGCACCTCCGCGCAGCCGGAGCTCGAGCGATTGAAAAAGGCGGGTGTGCGCCTCATTGACGAATCACCGCGCGACAGCGCGGAGAACACGCGCGTGGGATTTCTGCATCCCAAAGCTCTGGGCGGCGTTCTGGTGGAGATCGTCGAGCACGGCAAGCCCTGACACGGTGCGGTCCGATGGCGAGTCTCGAAGAGAAACTCCGGCTGCTTCCCCCGGACCCGGGCGTCTATCTCTTCAAGGACGCGCAGGGGAAGGTGATCTACATCGGCAAGGCGCGGGTGCTGCGCAACCGCGTTCGTCAGTACTTCCAGGAGGGAAGCGACGGGCGCTATCAGTACGACAGCCTCGTCAGTCATATTGCCGACGTGGAGATCATCGCCACCGATACCGAGCTTGAGGCGCTGATCCTCGAGAACAACTTGGTGCGCGAGAGGAAGCCGCGCTACAACATCGAGCTGCGCGACGACAAGTCCTTCCCTTTTCTGCGCATCACGCACGAACCGTTTCCGCGCGTCTTTCTCACCCGCCATCCGGTGCTCGATGGGTCCCGTTACTTCGGCCCGTTCAGCGATCTCTATCACCTCAAGGGCTTGATTCGCGTCCTGCGCGGCATGCTGAAGATTCGCTCCTGCAACCTTCCCCTCACCGAAGAAGGCGCCGCGCAGGGCAAGTTCAAAGTCTGTCTGCAGTATCACATCGGACGCTGCAATGCGCCTTGCATCGCCAACGAATCCCGCGAGCAGTACGCCGCCCGTGTGCGCGACTTCGTGGAAGTCGTCAAGGGCCGCGGCGCCGAGGTGATTGGCCGTCTGCAGCGGGAGATGGACACACTGGCCGAAGACCTGCGCTTCGAGCAGGCGGCGCAACTGCGCGACTGGCTCTCCGCGCTCGAGTCTTTGACCGAGCGGCAGAAGATGATCTTCGCCGAGCCGGTCAACCGCGACGTGATCGGTCTGGCCGCCGAGGACGATCTCGGGTGTTTGGTGGTTCTGCAAGTGCGCGCCGGAAGAATGCTGGGACGGCTCGACTACCGCCTGAAACACCTGCGCGGTCGCCCGCCCGAAGAAATTCTGGAGACGGCGCTGGAGAGATACTACTCGGAGCCGGTATCCATGCCGGAGGAGATTCTCCTGCCGGCTCCGCTTCCCGGGGGATCGCTCTTCGGAGAATGGCTCCGTGGGAAGACCGACGCCTCTGTCGAGATCCGTGTCCCGGAGCGCGGCGAAAAAGCGCGGCTGACGGAGCTGGCCAATCGCAATGCGGAACTCCTTCTCGAGGAGATGAGCCTGCAGCGGAAATCCCGCGAACGCATCCCGCACGCACTCACCGAACTGCAGCGCCAGCTTCGTCTCGACCAGCCGCCGCAGGAAATCGCCGCTTTCGACATTTCCACCTTGCAGGGATCGGACAAGGTGGCTTCTCTGGTTGTTTTCCGCAAAGGACGGCCGGCGCGCTCGGAATACCGCCGTTTCAAGATTCGCACTGTCGAAGGTATGAACGATTTCGCCTGCATGCGCGAAGCCGTGTCCCGCCGCTTCTCGCGATTGCGGAAGGAAGAGCGGCCCCTTCCCGATCTGTTGCTCATAGACGGCGGCAAGGGACAGCTCGCGGCGGCCTGCGAGGCGCTCGCGGAGTTGGGGGTGAGTGATCTGCGAGTCATCGGACTCGCCAAGCGGCTGGAAGAGATCTTCCTGCCCGGTGATCCGCAGCCCCACAATCTGCCGCGCACCTCGTCGGCCCTGAAACTTCTGCAGCACGTGCGTGACGAAGCCCACCGCTTCGCGATTACTTATCACCGCCAGTTGCGGCAAAAGCGCTCTCTGAGGTCTCTCTTGGATGAAATCGAGGGAGTGGGTCCGGTGCGTCGCAAAGCGCTGCTCGTGCATTTCGGCACGCTGAAGGCTCTGCAGCAAGCCTCGGCCTCTGACATCGAACAGGTCGAGAGTATTCCGAATCCCCTCGCCGAGCGCATCGCCGCCTTCTTTGCGGATCGCAAACAGGAAACGGCTCCGTAGATCCCATGTCCGACACCTATCCGACAGTAACTCTCAAATTGGCCCTCGAACACGGTTTGACGGCCGAAGAGTTCGACAAGATCCAGGAACTTCTCGGTCGCGTCCCCACCTATGTCGAGCTGGGGCTCTATTCCGTCATGTGGTCCGAGCACTGCTCCTACAAGAACTCCATTCTCGAGATCAAGCGCCTGCCCCGCCGCGGACGGCGCTCGCTGGTGGAAGCCGGCGAGGAAAACGCGGGCGTGCTCGACATCGGCGACGGTCTGGCCGTTTGTTTCAAAATCGAGAGCCACAATCATCCCTCAGCCATCGAGCCCTATCAGGGTGCGGCCACCGGCGTGGGCGGAATTCTGCGTGACGTGTTCACCATGGGCGCGCGCCCCATTGCGGCCCTCAACTCGCTGCGCTTCGGCCCGCTCACGTCCGCGCGCAATCGCGAGCTGATGCGCGGAGTCGTGCGCGGCATCGCCGATTACGGCAATTGCTTCGGCGTACCCACCGTCGCGGGCGAAATCTATTTCGATCCTTCGTATGACGAGAACCCGCTCATCAATGCCATGGCCGTCGGCATCGTGGACACGCGCAAGATGGCCCGCGCGGCGGCCAGCGGAGCGGACAATCCCGTGTTCGTGGTCGGTTCCGCCACCGGCCGCGACGGCATTCACGGCGCGACCTTCGCCTCCGAAGACCTCTCCGAAGAGTCCGCCCGGCGCCGGCCGTCCGTGCAAATCGGCGATCCGTTCAAGGAAAAATTGCTGCTCGAAGCCACTCTCGAATTGGTCGAATCCGGCGTGCTGGTCGGCATTCAAGACATGGGAGCGGCCGGCATCGCCTGCTCGTGCACCGAAACCGCGGCCCGCGGCAAATCCGGCATCGAGTTCGACGTGAACCGCGTCTCGCGGCGCGAAGAAGGCATGAACGCCTACGAGGTTTGCCTCTCCGAATCGCAAGAGCGCATGCTGGCCGTCATCGAAAAGGGTGGGGAGGAGGTGGCGCAGCGCATCCTCGCCAAGTGGGATCTCCATGCCGACCGCGCCGGACGCGTCATCGAGGGAGACCGCTACGTGGTCCTCGAAAACGGCCAGGTCGTGGCCGATGTCCCGGCGGCAAGTCTCGTCTTAGGCGGGGGCGCCCCGCAATACCGCCGCCCCTGCGCGCGACCCGCTCACCTCGATTCTCTGCTCACATTCGACCCCAGCCATCTGCCCGAGCCCGACGATTTCACACTCGTGCTCGAACGGCTCCTCACTTCACCCAACATCGCGAGCAAGCGCTGGGTCTATGAGCAATACGATCACACCATCGGTGCCAATACGCGCGCCGGCGGTGGCCGTTCCGATGCGGCC
>Ga0315274_10002233_pt1 | contig 29382 bp, 29 predicted proteins | sample YL17G02_20_MG_FD_203700 | JGI IMG/M metagenome (GOLD analysis project Ga0315274, IMG submission 203700) | Sediment microbial communities from Yellowstone Lake, YNP, Wyoming, USA - YL17G02_20 | ecosystem: Environmental > Aquatic > Freshwater > Lake > Sediment | place: USA: Wyoming | collected...
TTTTGGGGTCGCCCAGCCCACGACACTTCCAGCACTGCGCGCTGCCCACATGCATCCAGTTGCCGCACTTGCACTTTTTCCAGCGCTTGGAACCGCTGTGGTCCTTGCTCTGGGACGCCTTCGTCCCGCCCTTGGTAGCCTTGCCCTTGGTCATATTGACCTCCTTGTTCACCGGATTGTTCACCTATACGATAATTCCATCGAAAGAGGAAAGCTACAGTTATTTTCACAAGGGAGCCGCTTTATCCTCTTACCCCAGGAAAAACAGCGCCTGGACCACGGCGCGTGGGGAAAACGGGCTGTCTAGGGTCGGGTCAGTGAGGTTATTTTTTCTTCCGGCGCGGCGCTTGGCAGCTTCCTCTGCGCATTCGTCCTTCAGTGCCTTCAGGCCCAGGTGCTCGGGGTTTCAAGGCTTAGGTGAACAGAGGATGGAATTCTTAGCCGCCTGCTGAATAGTGAGAATAATCCCGCCCTCCAACGTCTATCCCTTATGAGGCGCGCGATCCGCCATTAACGGCGTCTTTTTCAACGGATGGGGAGGCCATGCCCGCCGAGGGCCTCTGGCTCCCCTTGGCGCCTCAAATCCTATGATATCGGGCACCGCTTCTAAGGTTCTTGGTCCCCCTTCGTAATCTCTGCTCTTCACAATAGCGGACATTGGGCTTAGCTGAGCTCCAAATTTAATTGCCCTTGTGAAGACAATTTATAGCGGTCCGTCCCGACACGTTGTGCGATCATTTCGAGCACGCCTAGTATTGTCTGATGCTTAGGAGTTATTCCATTTTTTAACAAGGGCATTATATTAAGAACTATCTCATCAAATGTAGGGTAATGCTTTTGAATTTCCATGCGGCGCATATACGATAGTATTAAATATCGAATTCTCAAATGCACATCTATGCGGCTTCTGAACTTCGAATTCTCAGGTATATGAAATTTATTTGTTTTTGAATCATATGTAAAGTTTTGACGCAGCAGAGGAGAAATATCTTTATATTCCTTACTCAATAAATCGAGAAAACCCAATTCAAGTCCTCTGATAATTAATTCATCATTTATTTGCTCCAGGGTCGCTCCTTCATTTTGCGCTATAATTCCTTCAATCGTTTCTAAAACGATGTTGGTGATATCCGCACCTAAATCAATCTTCATAATCGCTTTCGGATTTTTAACCTTTCGGAAACTAATAATTAGCTGCCCTGAAAGCACTGTGAATGGATGCTGCCTTTTCTTGAATGTCACTTTATTATTTGATTGTTGGACTGCGCCCATATATTCAAATCCAGCCCGCTCCGCCGTCTCGACAATTATGTGCCAATAAGCAGGATCCTTATGCGCAAATACGAAACTCATCCAACGGTCATATTTTAGAACACGAAACATTTCGAATATCGATTTCGACAATAGTTCTGAATAGTCTTGCTTGCTCTTTTGTCTTTCACCTCCTTCAATTGCTTCGAGAATGAAGTCCCTTGTGCTAACTTTCAGGTCAAGCCATGCGGTCCACATTGTAGAGAGGTCTAAGTATTGAATTTTGCTACCATAGGGCGGGTCTGTATAAATATAATCCACCGACTCATCAGATATCTTGGAAAGGTCTGTGGCTGACCCCTTATAAATTTCAGCGTTATTTAGTGTATCCCGAGTTATGAGGTGTTCCATTTCTTTTTTTGCCGAGATTATTTTATGTAGTCGTGATTCGAAGTATTTCATAATATCAAGATCTGCAGGCTTCGGCGCGAGTCTATACCGGTAATATCGGAAAACTGCGCTATCCCCACGGCCCTCGGTCCTGCCGCTTGATGCGTGGTATGTGAGGTTGATTTTGTTCAATAAACCTGAAAACATCAATAAAAGAGTTCCTTTTATATCCTCACTCTTTGTCTCCATAATCAAACTTTTAAGTAATGCCAATTGAGCCAATTGTTTCGGACTGAATAATTCTTCTACACTTTGGACATCCGAATCTTTTGGAAGAGAGATACCCTTAGGATATGGATATTTTTTGAGGGCGAGAGAAATCTCTTTATTACTGCACGGTATATTCTTCTCAAAAGCTGATTTAACTCTATTATATTCTCTATGTAAGTCCTCTAAGCTTACCGGTGCAACTAGATTTTTTACTATAAATATCGAATGCGGATTGATATCAATATGAATCGCCTTCCTGCCCAGCATCAAGGTTTCAACTAGCGTGACTCCCGAACCTCCGAAGGGATCTAGCACTAAGTCCCCAGGTTGAGTGAAATTTTTAATATATTCCTGAACTACATTCCAGACCTGTTTCGTAAAGTATCCATGCACTCCGAAGTGCCGCTTTGCGGATTGTTTGCGAAGGTCCGTTATCTCAGGCAGAAGTCTTGCTTCCTGATAATCAAAGTGGATAGGCTTTTGCCTTAATGCTCTGACAAGTGACTGCTTTGTTCCAAAAGCTTGAGGGGAAAGGAGGTCGTAAAATTCCTGCCAATACTTTTCTATTTCCGATAGTTGGAAATAGATCAATGGGCTTCCATCATCTGTCCTAAAGGCGATGAATTCCCTTCCATTACAAAGTGCAAAAACCTTTGCCCGAATCTCAGGATGTATGGCATAAGAATATGCCTGTTCGACATTTTCTCCAGTCTTAATCTCTTCTCCTGGTGCTTTCGCGTCAAGCACCCAAGCGGGTTTGCCCTCTACAGTAAGGAGATAATCAGGATAGAGGTTGATAAAACGAGTCTTTGACCCAATCTGAACAAATGGATGTATAAGCGATTTGCTCCGTATGATTCTATTTAGACCGGAGGCCGAATAACCAAGTTCAATTAAAATCGGATGGGTAATCTCCTCGCGAACCGAATCTTCCTTGAATGTAGGGTCGCCCAATATATCGAAGTTAAAAGTCTCAAATAGCCCCATAGCTTTTCTTCTAATTCGCTAAATTAATTGAATTCTATCGGAACTCTTCCGACAATACAATGCCCCTCCCCCCTGTCTAAGCCCCACCGCAACGCCTCGGGGCTGGGAAGGAGCTGGGGAGAAAATCCCCCGGCCCGGATGGGTCGCGTCAGGAATCGCCACGATGGCGCGGCGTTCCGAGCCAATTTAGTCTACTGTCCCGTTTCGTCAGCTACAAGACGAGTAACGTATTCTGCTCCGGGCGGCAGAAGCTCAACTTCTCCCGACGATTCATGGTGCTCAATAAAACGACTTTCGTGAAGCTCTCTGATACAGCGCCGGAAGTATCTCGCATTTTTATATCCGGTCCACGAAAGCAGAGTGTCCAATAGGACTCTGGTACTTGCCGAACCAAGAAGCAGAAGGACTTGGTCTTTGAGTGACAGTTCGGGCCTTAACACCCGACGCAAGTCACCCGATTTCCAAACTAAGGGAATCCTGCGCTCGGACAAGTCATCCACGAGTCGCTGGGCCTCAGCTGTGTCAAGTCCATGAAAGACTCGTATCAATTCCGCCATTATCCAGCTTGCCGCCGCAACGGCAAAAGAGCTATCCATGAAGTCGGGATTAACATCACCGCCGACATGCCCAACATTTCGATTATTCCTAATCTCATAGAGGGCTGGGAGTAGCCTCGGGATAAGAATCTGAAAACTGCGAGGAACAGAGGAGCACGTCTCTAGCGTTCGACAGGCAGCGATAAAATCTTTTGGCTTTTGAGGTGCATCGGCGTAGCTCTTTTTTCCATGGCCATCAAGAATCGTATAAACAACCTCGCAAAACCGGCCCGAATAAAGCTCGGCAAACGTCCATCGATGCTCCATATAGTTTCTGACAATTTGACCAAACTCCTCGAGGAGAGGGGAACGCAGCCCGCTAGGAAGGTTCGATAAAGCAGTATCAGGAGTCACCATAAATTACAATGCTTTTTTCCCTTCCTCGGTAACAAAGAATTGCTTACCGTCCCTTTCGCAATAGCCCTTGGTTGCATTCTTAATGAGAGTATCGGCGGGGTTTCCAATCTTTGATTGACTCGCATCTTTTAAAGCTTTCGTAATTTGCTTCGTTTCGAGTCTCGCTGCTCCTTTCGCGTGAAGCCAAGTCGCGGTTGCTAGGAATTTTTTCAGCTGATTCGTGGTTGCATTCTTTGACTTTAAAAATGCAGCGAGGGGCATCGATGCGACAGAATCGCCCTTTCCCTTTTCTCTATGGCCGCCAGTTTCCGCTTGCTTCTCCTGTTCAGCAGGGGCCAGCTTGATAAGTTTCTCAGCCTGAGCAAGAATCTTATCGAGCTGTTTATCTAGCCAATTTTGCTCACCTTCCCCCGTGAATTCCACCTGTCCAATCTTGATAGCAATCTTAGATTCACTCATCGTTTTCTCCCTTCCCAGAAATTCTCCGCCCTTCTCCGGCTCATGTCAAGGTATTTCTATTTATATTAAGAGGTTATAATAAACTCTTAATCACATAATCACTTAATCATTTAATATTCCCCTCAGTAGAATCCCAATTTATTAAGGGGTCGCATTATGTGATTAAGGGGTTAAGGGGTTAAGAAATAGTGATACCCCCCTCTCGGCCCCTTAATACCATTCCCAATGTCCGCCGCCGCGCCCCTCTCCTCCGACGCGCCGCGCCAAAACCAGCGCCGAGGAAGCGGCCCTGCGCCGCCATCTAGACGAAAATGACCTGCGGCTGAAGCCTGCTGATGGCGGCGGCTTTTTCATTCTGCACGCCTGCGGCACGCCGCTCAACGCGCAGCCAGTGGCCTTGAATGCCATTGCGAGTTGGGCCAAGTCTTTGGTGTGATTGTTCCAAATCCCGCCGGAATCGCTGTTCACACCCAAACTTTTTTTAACAGAGTAGAACTGCGTTTGCCGTCCAGTTTGTAACAATCCCGGCGTTTTAAAGGGCTAGTATTAAGTGAATCACAAGAAAGGAGCCGCATGAACATCTATGAACAGGCTTTGATGGAATACGTCACAGCCAACCCGAAGTCCAAAGAGGCCGCGCTGGTCAATGCGCTGGGCGTTGGTCCGGCCACAGAGGTTTTGACAAAGTTGAAGGGTCAGCGAATCAGCGTCCCCACTGCTGCCATTCAATTCAAGCGCCTGATGCCATTCATCGTTGGTCCCCAAATGCGCGGCCTGACCTGGACAGAACGTAGCAAGAAGGCCGAAGAGCTGCGTGGCAGATACGGCCTGAAAAGCGCCGCGAAGATTCACGCCTTCAATCGTCAATACAAAAAACAGTCATGAACACTTGCATGAAAATAAATGGACCGACAGAACAACGGCGCGTGGCGTCCCGCCTTTCGCCCTCCGCGCCGCTGCCGGCCCATTGTGGGGCATATGTCGTGGGTCTAGAGTGCCTTCCGGATTTCACGGCCTCTGTGCCTCACTGCGTTCCAAGGCTGGTGTGGTCTACTCCCAGTGCTGGCCAAGGAACAGAGCTGTGCTGGTGTGCTGGAGTTTTCAAAAAGTTTCGCCAGTGCGCCAGCCTCCAGCTCTTTGTCGGCCCTGCGCCTCAGACACGCTGCGGCCGACTCAACCGTCTCAGCAGGGCGGTGATGGTTTTCCGTTATTTTCCCATCATCGCCCTGCACTCTTTTAGAAAGGAATGACACAATGAAAATCTTGCAGGAAATTTCTATCTGTGAGCGACCTTCATACGGCGCGTCCGACAAGACCGGCCTTGTGATGGAGTTCGCTTTCTTGACCGCAGGGGTGCCCACGGCCAACGGCCATGTGTATTCGCGTGAGGTATTGTCAAAGGCCATCCTCGAAGCCAACGCCCGAATTCAAAGTGGCAAGAGCGCATACGGCGCGTCTGCTCATCCGAAGAAAGGCGAGACATTAGAACTCCCCGACATCAGCCATTTGGTCACAGCGTTGTGGATGAAGGATGACAAAGCGTTCGCCAGGGTCACAGTGTTGTCCGAGACTCAGAAAGGCCGCAACGTCAGCGCAATATTGTCACACGACGGAAGAATCGGCGTCAGTTCGCGCGGCGTTGGTGACATCGAAGGCAACAAGGTAAAGTCGCTGCGACTGGACGGCGTTGATTTCACACTGGCACCGGCCAGCGGCGATTTTGTTGGCCAGGAAAATGTCATCGCTGAGTCGGTGGGTTTTGACGCCACAGAGCGCGTCATGGCCATCACTGAGGATTGCCGACAAAGGTATTATGCAGCCCGAACCGCCGGATACCGTGGCGACCTGGATGAGTTTTATCATTCGGTCTATAAACAGCATCACAAAATTTAAGGAGCAAGGACGTGAGAGCTTATATCACAAATTTGAAATACGAAGCTGAGGTGGCAGACCTGCGGCGCTGGCTGGAAGAAAAAGGCCTGACCACCTGCGATGAGATTTTTCTTCCTCAGGACCATGACAATCCTGGAATGAATCGTGGCTATGGATTTTTCTCTGTCGACGCACAGGAGTGGGACCAAGCACTTGCGCTAGACGGCGAGCATATGTCGGGCCGCAAGCTGCGCATCGTTGAAGCCAGATTGCCATCCCCACACAATGGCCGTTCTGAGTGTGGCCACCATGAGGGATAATCATGTCACTTTATAAAGCACTGGCAGCCGATTGTAAATCCGGCAACGGATTTGGGCCATGGGTCAAAAATGAGTGGAATGAAATCGAAGGTGGCCTCTGGTGGGATGCTCGTGGCATTCACCCTTTAAAAATGACAAACGGCTTTTTCTGCAGCGACGATATCATCTCGTGCCAGTATCCTATATTCACAGAATACATAGCGCAAGTTGAGACAGACGGCGAGTCGGTCATCTATGAGCACGACCAATGCTGGCAAAAAATGCGTATCGTCAGCATCAAGGCTTGGCCTCCCGCGAAATCCACGTTGGTGCTCGACTGGTCCGAAGGCAGGGCGCACGACGCCTGGGCCTCTTGGTTCCCTAGCGAAGCGGCAATTTATGACGCCAAGCACTACGAGGGACAATACGCACAGATGCTTTCCGCCATTGTGCCTGTCTACCAATCGCTGTTCGTCAGCCCACCGCCGACTGGACAATTCTACAACAAGTATCTCCACAAATTTGCAACGCCATATGCCGAGGTTCAGGAACCGATCGTTCGGCTAGCCTACGCCCTGGCCCTGGCTCTGACGAACTCCATCTCATTTCGAGGTGCGGCTGGATGGGTCCAGCTTGCCGAGGATATTCGACCTGGCTCGTGGGAACTTATTCGCGGATTCGCGGAGGACCTTTGGGCAGGATTGGAGGAGGTGGAATGATAAATCAATGCTATCTGTTCAGCAAAACGAAAACGATGGGCGAACTCAAGCAGGAAATCTCTGGCCTGTCCTTCCGCGTGACCACGTATCAGCAGGCCATAATTTTTGACGGCGAGGACACTTGGCAGGTCATTTGGTGCGGCCCCAAAATTCCTGAAGAGTATTTTAAAGACAGGTTCATCAAGATGCTCAGAACGAAAATATTTCCGGACAAGCCGTAATGAAAATCGAGAGCATTTATTCGGCGCAGCCCAAGCAGTCTGAAGCTCACTGCGCGGCGCTGAAATACCGCCATACACTTTTTGGCGGCAGCGCTGGCTGCGGAAAAAGCTGGTGGCTCTGCGCCGAGGCCATTCGCCATGCCACCGAATACAAGGGAGCGCGTGTGCTGCTGACCCGAATGCAGCTGGGCAGCTTCGACCGCACAACCCGAGTGACGATGGATGCCCTGTTGGCCAACGTCAGATACCACATCAGAAAATACAGCAAGGGCGAAATCAGATTCAAGAACGATTCAATTATCATCATGGGAATGGCTCTGGACGCCAATCGCGCTGTTCAGAAACTTTCCGGCCTAGAAATCTCAGGATTTTTTTGCGACCAAATTGAGGAATTTCCTGAGTCAATTTTCCGACTGCTGCAAAGCCGGTTGCGCAGCAGCGTGCCTGGCATTTGGTTGCAGGGCTGTGCAACGGCCAACCCTCATCCTGGCTGGGTGAAGGAGTTGTGGCTCAGGCGACCAACGAAGGATTTTCATTTCACACAGGCCTTGCCGGGAGACAATAAATTTTTGGGTGAGGACTATTTATTCCAGCTCAAAGAGGCGCTGCCTTCCTACATGTATGAAGCGCTGGCGCTGGGCAGCTGGGACTACATCACCGCGCAGGATGCGCTGATGAGCGCTGAGGCGATTGAAGCTGCAATGTCTAGGAAGCTGACGGCTGACGGGCCGCTGAAGGTTTCGGTTGACCCTGCATTCAGCGGTGATTGCGCGACCGTCATCGCCACCAAGCGCGGCCCAGTGATAGAGATTGCTGACGTTTTCTCAGGCCGCGACGACACTCCTAGCATCGTTGAGCGCATTGGCCGCATCACCAACAACGACCCCAGTATTGTCATTTGCGTCGACACCATCGGCGCTGGCTTGGCTGTGGTCAACGGCTGTCAAGCCAAAGGCTGGCGCGTGTTCCCGGTGAACAGTCAATCGCGAGCGCTCAACCCCAGGTTCAATGGGCGCAGGTCTGAGAATTATTTCCTTCTGTCCCAGGCCATTGGCCGCATCAGCCTTCCGAATGACAAACGTCTGCGCGACGAACTGATGGCCATGCGAGCGCTGGTCATTCGGGGCCGCACAGCCGTTGAAGGCAAAGAGGATTTGCGCAAGCGTGGCATCAGCTGCGACCGCGCTGACGCAGTGGCCCAATTGTTCCACGAAGAGGCCGCAATGCAATGGCAATACGTCAACCCTGTCAACAGGGACAAAACAGACCGCCGCAGCAACAACGAAATTATGGATGCGTTCATGCGAGAACAAGGATGCACCCCAGCTAACATAGAAAATTTTAGAAGGAGATTTTAATGAAATACGTTACAGAATTTATCAACAACACAGTCGTGCCGAGGCCCAACAAGGCCGCGATTGACCCCGAGGTGCACGACATTCAGAACATCGCGCGAAATTCCCAGTCAAGGAATTGGGAGATTTTGCTGGATGCATTCACCTGCCGCACCATCACACTGGGCCCAGGCAAGAGCATGACGCTGGAGGGTGATGAGTATTTTCTTTTTGCACCCTGGAGCCGCATCACCCTGAATGGCAAGCGCGACGCAGAATCAGGATTCTACATGCCGGCAGTTGAGGTCACGCGCAATCCTGCGTGGAGCGAGCCTGACTGGGGATTGAAAAACCTTCTGCCGCTGGGAATCCAAAATGATTCTATCGAAACGCTAAATGCATGTCCAACGCGCCGTGATGGTGATTCAACTATCAGCGCCATGTATGGCGTTGAGCTGGTTGTTGGCGTTCCTTACAACTCGCCCTGGCGCAATGCGACGGCGCTGGTTTACACTTCCATTTCTGCAGGAAGGATTCTAGACCCAACTCGCCCAGAGGGTTTCCGCGTCATACATGAGGGTGGACACTTTATTTTGACCCTGCGTGATGCTGCGCAGATGAAGGACATCAAGGCGTTGCTCAAGAGCCAGCGCGAAGAAGAGTAAAATGATTCCCGAAACGTATGTGGCCTCAACAGCTCACACACCTGAAAGTCTGCAGGAGCTGGTTGAGCGTGAGCTGATGAATGCTGGCCTTGAAAATCACGAATCAAAGCGCAACTGGTTGAGTGACAATCAGGGCCAAAAGTTTGCGGTTGTAGCTTATGACATTGGCGAAAAGGTCAAGGTCGGTTGGTATGAGCGAGCAACGGCGTTGCTCAACCTTCTGCCAGAGCACGGACCGCCGGTAGCAGATTGGTTTGAAGGCCCAGATGGCACAATGCTGTGCCGATTGATAATCCGATGACCATGACGCCCAGCCAGAAACGATTTGTTGACGCTGCGAAAGCGAAGGCGGCGCTCTGGCTGGGCGCGAATTACAAAATGAAGGATAAGCAAAATGGCAAAGATGATGAAGGTCCTCCTGGCCGAGCGCGAAGACCACCAGTGGATAGTGGTCCGACAGTGGTTCGTCGCTGACGGCCCCAGCACATTTCTCAATCTGAATTATCAAGGCGTCCGGCTTCGCCAGCTGGATGAGCCTATTGAAACTCCACCGATGCGTGACGACCATGAGCGCTGACATGACATACGAAGAATTCAAAGACCAGTTGCTGGAAGCGGCGGTGATAGAAAATGCCGACCAGCGCAGCCAAACCATTAAGGTGCTGAAGCGCTTCTTCAGCGAGCCGCATTTGGACTCAGCAGAGTTCTTGCTGCGGCAGGAGCGATACAAGGTTTATGCCGACGGCCCGAAAGGCATCGGATGGGTGTGGCTGAACAGCGCGGCCACCGAAGAAGAGCGCTTTGCTTTTGTTGAAGGCCTGCTGGCGCGTATGGACGCCATCACATCAGCGCCGCCGCCGCGCCAAGAGGACAGGTATGATGAGAATGGGGTGCGCGTTGAAGCAGCGCCACAGCGTGAAATCACCTTCAGCGCCGGTCAGCGGCTTGACCACGCGCTGACGCAGGGCGCGTTGGCGGCAGAGAAGAGCCTTCAGCGGCTGGCCTGGGACATGCCCGATGGCCGTCAGGTCAGCATCACCAATGGCAAAATGGACCAGCGCTTCTGGCAGACCATGCTGGTGGCCGCCAAGACCACCATGCTCAGCCCCAACGACGCAAAGCGCTTCCGCACGGGCGGTGAGCTGGTGACGTATGTAGAGGCGCTGGCCAAGGCTGACGAAAAGGAACGGCGCAGCCTTCAGCCTGAAATCTCTTTCAGTGACGCCGACTTCCGGCGCATCATCAATGACAATAGCCTCAGCTCTGAGCGCATACAGGCGATTGTTCTGGCGGCGACGGCCCTCCGCACCAAGGTCACCAAATTCCTGGGACTGGCTGTGAAGAAGGACGATGGCCACCTTGGATACCAGGAATACACCAGCAACACTTATAGTGAGTTCGCAGCGGTGGAAATCATCGAGCACAGTATCTTCAAGCGCGGTCGTGGCAAGGGACGACCAGAAAAGTATTACAGGCTGTTCCTGCGGTCAGATGTGGCGTTGGCCTTCTACCAAGGCCTGCTCCTGAAGAATGTGGAGCTGATAAAGAACCATGAGCCGATTTTGGCGCTGCCAGAACGCGATTTCACATTGTATATGAACCTGGGGTGGCTGGAGAATCTGCCTCTATACCGCACGTATGAGCAGATGGTAGGAGCGGCAGGGTGGAAGCCAGATGAGGACCATCCTGAGCGCCAGCGCCAGCGGCTTCACTCAATACTGCGGCGGCTGGTCCAGGCCAATGTCCTGAAGGCCTGGCACGTTGACCCATCAGGACGATACACCATTGAAAAGAATTAGTTTTGAAGGCGCTATCAATTAGCGCTCTGGGCGCAAGTATTAGCGCAATGGGCGCTGCAATTAGCGCTCTGGGCGCAAGTATTAGCGCAATGGGCGCAAAATGACCCCATTCCCCTCATATGACGGGAGTTCTATATCCTTCTTAGACCGGATTTAAATCCGGTCTAAATCCCGGCCAGCGCCTAGCGGACGCTGGCCATCGTGCTGTGGTGGGCCATCGACCAGTCTGAAATAGGCCAGTCACCCATCTGCCAAAGTAGTGAATGGTGCGCCCATCATAAAGTCGTTCCCCCGAAGGGGGAATGGTTTTGTGTTGTCGGCGCGGCGCGATGCGTCAGAGTCGTCAACAACAACCCACCTCCCACCTGCCGCCTAGCAGCCCTGAGCCAGCGCCTTGAGGGTCGCCGCCTGGGGCGAGTGGCTCAAAAGGGTAATGAGGTCGTTTACTGAAGCACCCCACTTTTTCCGACTTAAAACGAGTTCCCCGATAGAAAACATCGTGTCGAACGGCTCGTACCAGGCGAAGTCCGCCTCGTTACCCCTCAGCGTGACCGATTTGAGCATAACCTTGAGGATGGCAGCCTTACCCTCATAATCTTGCGTGGCGTACACCTCCCGGAATCCCTTGAGGACATCTAGAATGGCTGAGCCCTGGTCCTTGTAATCGAAATTATGCTTGCTCAGCTTGGCGAGGCGGCTTTGAACGCTTCCTATTTCGGACTGGATTTTATCCTTGAATCGCATGTACTCGTCAGCGGAAAGCTTGCCTGCCAGCCGGTCCTCGTACACGAGGTCGAGGTGATTGGTTCGCTCGGTGAACCGGGCCGTCAACCTCCGCTGCTCGCGGCGCATATCGGCTTCCTCGGCGTCGTTGGCTGAGGCGAGGTGACGCCGGATACGGTCGGCAATAGTGTCGTCAATGTAAAGCTTGCCGATGGCGGCAGCGATCGTGGCGTCAATCCTTTTCTCGGGATAGATGACCGACTTGGAGCAATTCTTTTTCCCATTGGTCCGAAAATGACTCTTCGTACAATCGTAATACGCATGCCCAGCTTTCGGACTATAGGCCGTAATTTGCGCCCCGCAATATCCGCACCCGAGGAAAGACTTAAAGAAAAAACGCTCATGGTCCCGCCGCCCTTTGGTATTTCGGTTATTAGCGACCATCCGGCGCTGAACGCGGTCGAAAAGGGCTCGGCTCACGAGTTTCGGATAGTCGTGCTTTCGGAAGGCACCGATTTTCTTATCCCAGAACTCACCGATATAAAAATGGTTCTTAAGCATCTCCTCAACGCATCGCCGGGTCACCGGTGCCGAAGGTCGACGCTTGCCGTCTTTTGACCGGAGGCCGAGCTGGTTCAACTCGTCGGTGAGGGTGTTAACCGAATGGCCTCCCGCCGCATAAAGCTCAAAAGCCCTCTTCACTAGTGGCGCTCGGGCTTCGTCAACGACAACCGTCCTCTTGCGACCGAGGATATCGGAAGGGTCGGCAGCATTAAGATAACCTATAGGGCATTCCCAAACGATCTTCCCTTGCGCGAGTTTTCTATTCATTCCCAAGACCGTGCGCTCACCGATTTGCTCGGCCTCGAGCTGGGCCACATCTCCAATGACCCGAAAATGGAAACGGTCGGTGGACGAGGAACGAAGGCTGTACTCGCGTTCTTCGCTTACTACATAGATCGCCGCGCCGCCGTCAATCAGGTCTTGAACCTTATAAAAATCTTTCCAATTACGAGCAAGCCTGTCGATCTTGAAAACGAGAATGGTGCCAACCTTGCACTCCCGGACGTACCCAACCATCTCGCGGAAATGCTTGCGTACCTCGTGACGTGAACCGGTCTCGTGAACCCGGAAAGTTCGGACGATGTCGATTTTCTTATTGGCAGCGGCCTTTGATAGCAGTTCCTCTTGGGCGTCGATGGAATATCCCCACGCCTGTTCGGCTGTGCTGACGCGTGCCCAAATGATACCGGTGCTGCTCATGACGACCTCCGGTGTTTGAGCTTTTCAAGGACTTTGACCAATTCGCCAAGCCTACTGATTCCGGCTGGCCCTAGACCCTCGGCATCGTCGTCGGTTGTGAGATATTCTTCGGTGAAAAACTTGCGGAGCGCTCTCCGGTCGGCGGCCACGCTCGGAGTGGCCCATTGGGGCAGAGGCTTTCTTGCTCTCCTTTTCATATCCTTCCTCCTTAAAACCGAATACCCTTCCCCCTACTGAGAGGAAGGCCATGTTCGGCCCACTACGGCCATGCTAGGGCTGATAAATGGGTCGTTATTATCGTCATCGGATGATCCTGTTACACTTAACGTCGCCGCTACGCATAAACTCATCCATCTCCGCTTCCATTGACCGGCGCAGCTCATAGGCGGCCCGTTCCCGATGGATGGCGGTGTCGTGTGGAATTTGGTGGCCTGTGGTGACTGGCATTCGGGCGGCCTGTTCCCTAGGAGACCATTTAACATAATGACGCTTCACCATAACACAGGCACCTGCGACAGCGTTCGCAAGGTCGTCGTGCCCTCCGACCGGATGTGAAACGAGGTCGCGCCCACCGCTGCGAGTTGAACGAACCAGGCTGCGAAGCTGAAGATGGAGCTTGTCGTTCCCTATGAGCCGACACTTAACCCCCTGGACTAAAACGGCGAACTCTTGATATAGGTCCGAGGCTGTTAACGGCGATGGGTCAACGACGATCCCTCGTAGGCGGAAATTCTCAGCGACCCACTCTCCCCCAAATCGGTCGGACGTGGCCCGCTTGATACCGTACGATTTCATGACCTCGGAGAATCGGGAAACGGCATCGTCCGGCGAAAACGGAGCTATAAACTCCTCTAGACGGTCAACCTGAATCATTCCTTCCTCGGCGTGGGCGATCGCGAGCGTCATGCTATCCACCCGCCCCCCGCTCGGGTCGATGAAAGCGAAGTAGGCACGCCCCGGCAACGGCAACGCTGGAGAAAGGGTCATTACGGGTATTAGGAGGGATTCCGGCATAAACGACTCCACGTCCGACCGGAACTCAGCTTCCATCTCCGTAGCCATATGGGCCCGGTTGCGCTTGAAAAGCCGAGAGAAAATAGACTCGCTGAATGTCGGATTTAGCGTTCTCGTTCCGGCGCGCCAGATTAAAACGTCGGACTCGCTTTGTCCCCAGTACTCTTCGAAAACGTCCCAAAGAAAACCCATGCGGCCATACGGTGTACTCGCCCCGAAAATGAATCCTCCAGGCAGTAGGCTGGGCATGAGCGCCGTGATGAGTTCGGAGGCGGGCGAGGCATATTGGTCCGTTGGATAGAACGCCAGCTCGTCTAAAAAAACCCCAGCGGTAGAAAACCCCCGCGATGAAGCATAGTTTGAGGTTTTTATCATTATGCTCGTGCGGTTCCGAAGTTGTATCTCATCGCTAGTAATTTTTTCGATTTCGTCTGGGAATAGTTCTAAAAGCCCCTTAACATAATTGAACGCTACCTGAGCTTGAGTGCGGTCCACAGCGAATAGAAAAAGATAAGCTCTCTCGCCACTGGCTAGATGGTCTGCCCAGTCACCCCAGAGTGCTTCATATGCTGCTAGCGTGGCCGCCATCCGGGTCTTGCCTGACCTCCGACCCGCGACCGTATAAATCTCGCGATAACCGCAAGCCAAAGGCTTAGTCCGTCCGGTACACTGAGCAAAAAGGGCGTCCTCCTCCTCAGCGAGTGGCAGGGCATAAACAGCCTTCCAGAGCGCTAGCCAAGCTGCCCAGGAATCGACAGGCTTGAACGCTGGGCCGAAAAAGGCCGGTGACGTAATGGCCTCGACTATGCTGGCTGGTCTAATCAGCATCGGTATTTTCACCCAGAGCGACGGCTACTTCGGGCATGGTACGGGTAAGGTCCTTCACCGTTTTATCATCGAGGATCTTTTTCTTCTGATTGAATATCTTGAGAAGGTCCGAATCGGAACGCAGCTTCTTAACGCAAGTCACCTGCTCCCCCAAAGTGAAATACTGCGTTCGGCCGACCAGCTTCCGGTATGACTCGGTCTTCCAAGAGAAGGATTCGTACCGGATTAGGGGGTCGTCAAGATTCACCGGGACCCGAAGTGGTACGCCACGCATGGCATGAACATAATTTGTTGCGCCTGGAAGCCCGGGATTCGGTTCCAAGAGCGCAATACTCTGAATCGGGGCTCCTGATTCATTGAGCAAGTCAAGCGCCCACATATCAGGCCAAGGGAACCCCCATTGGGGATTTTCCGTAACGGATTCGATATTGCCCGACTTGCCCCGAACGACCTTTGACCATCTCGCCCAGTCGGTCGTGGGTTTGTAGCTCTCGAGTGTAGTTTTCTCGCCGGGCGGGATGACCAAGAGCTTATGGTACTTTTCATAAACATTCCAATCGCTATCCCCCTTATTAACAAATTCAGTTCGATATATAACCTCAAACATTCCGTACTCCTTCTTGTGGTACTTACGAATCCGGCGCGTTATGCCGGAACGCCACTTGCCCTTGACCTTCATTCTTTCCCCGTAGGCAAAGCTGTTGGAATAATTCGCGGCTGACGGCGACTGGCCTGAAGCATACAAAAGACCGGTCGCCGCCGCCGCTGGACGCCCCAGCCTGCGAAGCGCCCTTGCCATACCCTATCCTGCCGTTGGAAAGACAACGCCAGGGATTGCCGCATACGTGAAATCCCGCATGCAGCGTGAAGGAAAGAAGGGAGCCGGAGCGAGCGTGAGAGCTTCGCGCGCCCCGACAAACTGAAAGGGAGAATAGCATCATGTCCTTGGCCAAGTTGCGCTTTGTTAGAGTCTCTACTGTCCATCGACGGCAGACTCCTCCTTTCTAGCCATCTCTTGGAGAACATCTTGAAGGTGCTGCAACTTGTCCGGGTCGCGAAATGTCGGCTTATTAACGAGCGTGCGCCGTGTGGCGACGATCCCGTCAATGGCCGATTTTTCCTTAACGAACTCTTCCACAGCCACATCTAGACGAGCAACCGGAGCCATCTCGTCGGTAGCATCGACAGCGATTAAAACCGGGACATTCTTCATGAGGCAAAGGATTTGGCCGCCAACGGCGATATATTCCACGTCTAGGCCATTAATGTTCGTAACGCGAACGACCCAGTCCCCACGATTAGGCTCCTGCCATCCAGCCCTTTCCTCTAAGCTGACCCAAGGGTCCTCGGGAAGGAACGTCACCTCGGCATAGGGGGCCCAAGATGACAGCGGGTCGTCGGTATAGAGGGTGGCGCTGGACTTGGGCTGGACGCTGGCTATGGCACCACCGTCCCGGTCGTAGACGGTCAGGGCGGCCTTCCGCTTGTTTGAGAACCTGATTTCATACATTAGGTCTTTCTCCTTCACCTACCTAAAGGCGAAAATCAATTTCCGGACGCCGCGTTGGGGTCAGATATGGCGGCGCACCTTCTGGGCTTCTTTTTTAAGCCTCGTCGCGGCCGCAGGGGTCAGGCCCAATGAGGCGGCAAAATCAGCCTGTGTTAGGGGCTTGAAGGTGTCCAGGTCATCAGCCCGATAAGGCGGCTGAGGATGCTCATCCAGCCACATGAGTAAATGGGCAGCGAGGGCGCGGTGCCGACGATGTAGCTCTAGGGGCCAATCACTAGCTCTATATTCCGCCATCGCCGCCGTTAGGAGCGATATAACTTTTTCGTCGGCCGCATGCTGGGGAGCACTGGTTATTATTTCGGATAAATTCGCGGCGGCCCCCTCCTCATCCCGCCGCTGTTGCTCGATTAGGTTACGGTCGAAGGAACGGAGTTGACCCGTTTCGCATACAGGAGCTATACAGTGCTCGGAGCGCCATTCGGAGAGGTGTTTCCTAGAAAAATCCTTCTCCATCCGGGACCATAGCTCCCCTTCGCTTAGGCCACGCCAAGTTTTGCGATAGTTCGTGTCGCAGAGATGGCCGATGTAATCAAAAACTATATCCGTCGCGTCCTCGACGCTGGCGAGACGACCCAGCTCGTGGCGCGCAACCGCCTTAGCCCAGGAGATGAACTCCGCCATGTCTTCCATGACGGTGTCGCCACCATCTATCATTCCCTTAAGCCACCGCCTTGCAGCATCAGTCTTCATAACGGCTCACCATGGCCCGATCGTGGGCGGCATTGTCGGCGAAGTCGATATAGGTCTGGGCCGAACGGAGGTCGCGATGACGAAGGCGATGCGCGATTTGGATGGCCGTATCACCTGCCCGCGCCATCCTGGTACACGCCGTATGGCGGAGGTCATGGATGCTTCTATCCTGAATCTTTGCTTTGGCGCAAAGGGACTTGAAGGTCCCCTGAACGGCAACGGTGGTCATCGGAAGGTCGGGTGTCATGCGGCTCGGAAAAAGCCACGGTGAATCAATAGCCCGGAGACGGAGCCAGCGCCGAACTCGAAGGGCTAGCTTGGGCGGGAGGCAGTACGTGGCCTCGAAGCCGCCCTTAGCGCCCCGGACGACCACCTGCGGCGGTGAGGAATGAAAGTTGAAATCCTCGACCTTCATCCTCACGAGTTCGCAGCTTCGAAGTGCGAGCTCTAATATGAGCCTAACGACAAGGCCATATTTAATCCCGTCCCGGTCGGCTGCTGCCTTGAGCCGCCGAACCTCATCATCCGTCAGGACCCGCCGACGTCCGTTCAACGCCGAGCCCTTCGGACGGCCCGGACTACGTTTTTCTATATTTCTCATCGCTCCCTCCTCGGGAGGGTCAATCTGGATGTCTTCCAAACTCCAACTGAATTTCTCACTCATTCGCTAATATCTCCTTATCCTATCGGATTTGTCAGTTATTATTCTACTGAGACTAAATAGTTAAGTAAAGCGTTTTCTTGCACTTGCGCCTGTTCCTTGCCCGAGCTGGGCCATCGTTTAGAGCCGGGAACTAATAGGTCGCCTCGGCCCCTCGGGGTCCCCGCGCCGCCGCGTTCGGGCTATCACCGAGGCCGCCGCCCGGCCCTTCACCGCTGGGCGTGGGCGGCTTAACCTCTCGCTGCCCTCACTCGCCAGTACGGAATCCGTACTGACCGCCGCATTCCGGGCCTTTAATCAGGAAACTTTCGCCCCCTTGCCCTCTTGACCAACCCTTTTATATAAACCTCGGGGAAAATCTAGAGAATATCCCGGGAGGTTTTTAGAAACGACCCCTTGAAAGGGGCAAGGGGGCAGACTCCTCCCGTAGGATCCCCGAAGGTTTTCGGTTTACATAAGGGCAAGGGGGTGGTTCCCGGACCAGCACTCGGGCCGTGGATGGGCCTAGAGGCCTCCCCTCTCGGTGTAAGGCCGTCCACCCCTCGGAATCTCGTAAAACTTTCCGAAACTGCACCATATAAAATAGGACTGTCCCATCGCGTATTTCGCAACGAGAGTCGCATAATGGGGGACGTGCCTAATTATCTCGCCCTTACGGTCCACAAGGCATTCCCCTCGGCCCCGTTCTAGGAGACATTCAAACGTCTCATCGCAGAGTTGCCAAAAGTAGTCCCTATCAAAGTGGCAGGTCCTTCCGAAGATCTTATGCTCGGGAGTGGAATCGCATTCCGGACTTGCTAAGAAATAAGCTACACCCGCCCGGAACCGACCATAAATGTCTTGTCTTTTAGAATCCAACTCTTGGACTTGGTGCCCCGTACCGGAAGCCAAATTATTCTGCATAACATTACTCTCCTTGCCAGTAATTTTTTGAGGCCATCCGCCATAACGGACAGACCTCCGTCCGCAAAACCCTTGAGGCCGTCCGCAATAACGGACGAGCCTTCGTCCGACTGATGGATTTTTTGATGTTCGCCCGGCGGGATGACCTAGCTATTGCCCCGTTTGCGACAGCTTTGCTGGCACTATGGCCGATTGTCTCTTAGGGCTTTGCAGCTTTCGGTCTGATTATGGGCTTATATTTTTTATCCAATATCTTTTTACAGTACAGAATTATCGATGTCAATAGGCAATGCCAATTATTTTTATTTTCTTCATGTTATGCAGAATGGCAAAGGTAAAGTCAGTGTCGCTTGACAACGGCTGCAGGAGTTTTCGAATTAGAAAAAATACCAGCCCCCAGCGTCTCTATTAATGGGCACGATTTCGCCGCTAACGGCGAACTCTGGTAAGCTTGGAAAGCTATTGGGCTGCTCGCCAGGCCATTTAACAAACTGCTTATTGGTTTTCAGGAGACGTCGCTTCACTTGTATCGGAAGAAAGGACAATGCGTTCTGGGTTCAACGGCTGGGACGGGAGCTCGCCTGGCTCTACTCGACCCTGTGTGGGCGGTTGGGATGGATTTATATAATCAAGAATAAAATTCCACGTAAATAGCTTTATCCCATGTTGGCGATAGAAATACTCATTTCTGACCCGTAGGGCATCTTCGTAGAGGATTCTTTTCCTTTCCGGTTCGTAGTTACCATTAACCTTCGTGTTATCGCGTCCAATTATTATTCCGCCCATACGAACGTCTAAAGAGTGCGAGACCCCAAAATTAGCCCTGAACAGTTCTGATCCTCTACTTTCATAGAAATAATTTACGAGTTTGTTTTCAGCATCATAAAGTTCTTTTGTCGGTTTTAGTCGATGCTCATTGTCTTTCTCGAAAATACAGCATCTTGGTGCTTTAAGCTCCCAGATATAAGCCCGAACAAATTCAGCTCCCGTCTCTTCTCTTATTTTACAGGATATAACATAATCGGCATCGCCGAGATATCCCCGCCGCTCCGGTTCTATATATACGAATTCTATAGGAGTCCTCTCTACAAGCGCAGATTTTGCGTACTTCAAATAGCGACGACAGGCGCCTTCTCGGCCACGTGGCGATTCGATTAAAGCAGCCAGGTTAGCTGTAATGTCATCGTTTTCCGGCACTGGCTTTTCTCCAGTTGCTCTCGGAGAATGCTATGAGCCCATCGAGATAATCGTATACAGTCACGCTATTTATGTCGTCTCCATAACTAAGTATATAGGCCAGTGGCACTGTGTAAGATACTGGGCCCATGTCCTTGGTCTCAACAGATTGCTGATGGTTTTCTAGGATGACTGTGGAATCTCGACCAAGGGAAAATGTAAAAGAGTTGGTTACCTGGCAGCCAGATATTGTCATGTATTTCGCTTTTTCTACCCTAAATGCGGCTGGCCCAACGCTCGTAGTTATCAAGCCAACAAATGGATTTTGACTTAAAGACATAGCTCTATCTAAGCGTTTCTGGTCATCCGAAGTGAGGAAAACAATCATGAGATATTCTGGTTCGCAAATTGTTGCCCAATATACGGGGTCGCGTTTTAAGACTTCAGGAAATCCTTCTTTTACTTCCTTAGAGGTTTTCGATAAACGGCTTTGAATGATGGATTTAATTCTTTCTTGGTCAATATCGGTATCTTTTATTGGCATTTGGCGCCCTCGCTTTTGGACCTTTTTTAATTCTATGGATAATTGTCAGTATATTCAAGCCATATGCGCATCATCCCAATGTGCCTTCCTATAGATATTCGATATATATATGATATATAAATATTTCTTGACAGATAAATTAGATATCTTTACAATATAGACTATGAGCAGTAAGAGGGAAAGGTTCGTACGTGTCGCAGAGCGGCGCACCAACAACGTCCTTTTGAACCTTCGTTTACTGGGCAATTGCTCGAATAGGCAGAACTATCAGTATGACCAAGAGGATGTAAAAAGGATTTTCCAGGCTTTGGACGCCGAGGTTCGAAGGATAAAGGGCCTGTTTGAATCCGCACTTGGAAACGCTCGTCAATTCAGCTTGAAAAATAAATAACACTTCACAGCAAGGGGGCATTAGAAATGACCAAGTTTGGGGACTTAGAAGCTAAATATGAGGCTGATGACAAGATAGCTATTCACGAGTTTGCTGTTCGGCAGCTCACCCAACGCATAGCGAATCATGCGACGGGCATAGCCGAATTGGTAAAGAATAGCTGCGACGCGTATAGCGAAGCCGATATCTCTATAGAGAATAAGGTCATCATTGTTTTTCTAAAGAACACAGAGAACGCGAGGCCTGCGCTAGTAGGGTGTCTTGATTTTGTCGGAATGACCACGGAAAAAATCGAAACGCGTTTTAAAGAATGGGGAAGCCCGGAAGCTGCGCAAGGAGGCCTTTTCGGAAAACGAAAAGGAGGGCACGGACATGGTGGCAAAGCTTATATGGTCAATATGTTCAAAGACCATGCGCTTTTGATTACCTGCGCCGGAGGATTCGGAAACCGGTACGGATTTGTTGGAGGAGAAGTTCGCCCCGGATACTTCCCTGACCGTTTACTTGGTCGGAGATTTCCGGTTTCTGATAAGGAAAAGCTGCTCGACCAGAATCTTCTTCCTTATAGCGTAAGACTTAACAGTCTTCCTCCCGATGCAGTAAGCGTATTACAGAAGACTTCTGGATTTACTTTAGTAAAAGGCGTAGATCCGAGAGATGTTCCAAACGGCCGTTTTCGCGTCAGCTCGCTTATTAGCGAGCTACAGGGGCATCCTCAGATGATTGAAGCCCTGCAAGAAGCTAAGGTTTACTTATTCTGTGATTCGGTGCCGTGCGAACAGGCTTGGCCGCTTAAGCTCGAGACGATTGAGCCAATGGACGAAGCTAAAGAGCCACGGTCATTCGATGTTCCCAAGGAAATACCACTCCCCTCTACTGACGATAATATTTGTACTCTCAGCACGCCTGGTGACCAGGCAGGTCATCTTATATTAAAGACCGCCAAGAAAAGCATGATGTGGAATTATCGGCCAAGACATAGAATCTACATCCGAGCCCGAGATGAATATATCGGTTCGTGGGACGTTCGAGACCTTGCGGGAAAGGGATTTGCAGACCAAATCTACGGAGACCTTTATCTTGATGCGCTTCTGCAATATAAAACAAGCGACCGAATAGAGCCGGCCGATAGCTCTCTAACTCAAGCCACTAAAGAATGGACAAGACTGACGATCGAAAAGTACTGCGAAGAATTTTCAAAGCTTGAGAAACTCAAAGCGACTCAGAAGGACCGTGATGAATGGCAGCGAATTAGCGAACAGATGAATGAATGGAAGAATAAGTTCCTCCAGAGTGTCGGCTTGAATGTAGGTGACAAAGCGAGAGGGCGGGGCGGGGTCAACCCACCAAGCCCTCGGTTGCCGAGGGAGGAAGTGACGTCGATTCGTGTTTCGCTTTCGCATGACCTTGCCGGAGTGGGAGTCGGGATACAACCTACCATTGAATTCCGAGATGCGGCTGGTCAAAGAGTTCGAATGGCTCCGTACCGATGGAATAGCTCCGATTGGAATGTTGCTGTCGTTGATGAGGATTTCTTCCAGGTCCGGACTTTTAGTCCAGGCCAAACCGAAATCTGGGCAGAAACGCTGGATAATAAGATAACTTCTAACAAAGTCTGCCTTACCGTTTTAGATATCAAGAATCTACGGATGAAAGAAGAATGTATTGAGCTAAGCACCGGCGAATTCAAGGCTTTGGGTACAGAGGCAGAGGATAGGGATGGCGGAAAGCACGAGGGCGTGTACTTAAATTGGATTGCCGATAATAACGATATCTTAAGGGTTGGCTCAGCTGGTATCGTTTGGGCGCTAGTTCCTGGCACCACAATAGTCACAGCGGGAGATGATAGAGCACTTGCCTCCCCAGGCACCAAGGTCAAAGTCATAGAAGGCGCTGGAGCAGGCAAAAAGAAGGGTCCAGGATATCCCCAGATTCTCTTATCTGGCATTGACTATGACCCTTTTGAGCCAGATACGGCACCGGAGCAGTTTCTAACGAAACATCATCCGCCTGTCTCTCAGCGAGTTGCCCCCGATGACGTTAAAGCAATGATTTGGTGGATTAACATGGCATCTCCTCTCGCCCATAGATACTGGTCGGAAGCCACAGGTCAAGTCGCGACAAGTGATAAGGTTAAACAGTGGAGAGTGTATTACCTTGAGCGCCTAATTGAAGCAATGGTTAAAATCCGACTTTACATAGATACCAGGTTCGAAGGTAATACAAGTTGGGATATGCTCAAGGAGCGCTGGGACGACGTGATGATCGAAATGCAAGAGGCGATGGCTAGTGAATTAGAGGGCTTCTTAGAAAGTGGAACGCTTCCAATATCGAGCAAGTAGATTCCCATGACTACCGTTGAAAAGATTTTATTGGCCGCTCATAATTTAGAAGAAAATGGGAGGTCGCCTTTTTCGGCAGAAGAGCTCGTAGTCAAAGCTTGGGAGGATGATAAAAGCTTATTTGGACTCCAAGGATATGCTGACCAGTATCCTGATTCGAACAGAATCCTCACTAATATTATGGGCGATAAAGGCCTCAAAGGCAGAGGATGGGTCGAAAAAGTAGGCGAAAAACTGTATAAGCTAACGGCTTCTGGTACAAGTATCGCAAGAAGCTTAGCAGACTCGGCACAAACGCCTGCATCGAGAGCGAGCACGATTGACCGAAAGCAAATAACAATAATTCTTCGCATGCTGGAATCGCCGGCCTTTAAGAAAAAGAATGCGCAAGATGAGCAGAGTATCCTATTCCGAGATGCGTGCAAATTTTGGGGAATTTCGTCATATAGTGACGGGGCGACTGTCAACGTACAGTTCCGAGTAAATAGGGACGTACTAGCGAATCTTGAAAAAGCTATAGAGAGCTCGGCCACTGGGCGGCTTGCTATTCCCGGTATGAAAGATTTCATAGATAAGGAAACCGTTTCTTCACTTATAAAAACGGACGAATTCTTAAGAGCGAAATTCTTTGATGAATTAGAGAACTTGCGCAGTCGCTGAGATTAAGCCTGCGGAGCTTTCATGGGAAATAAGAAGTTTAATTACCGACCCCTAGCTCGCTTCCCTCGAATATATAAGACGCGATATGGACAGGCCTTTTATGGAGACTCGTTAGAAATAATGAAGTCGATTCCCGCCGAATCGGTTAATTTGGTAGTAACTTCTCCGCCCTATGCTTTGCGACGCAAAAAGAGTTATGGCAATGTAGGCGAGAATGAATACGTCGAGTGGTTTCGACCCTTTGCCGCTGAAATCCATAGGATTCTTGCTAAGAACGGAAGCTTCGTTCTTGATTTGGGTGGCTCTTGGATTAAGGGTAAGCCCATTCGCTCTCTATATCATTTTGAGCTCTTGCTGGACCTCTGCAAGTCCTCCGGACTATTTAATCTTGCACAAGAGTTCTACTGGTATAATCCTGCGAAAATGCCTGCCCCCGCGGAATGGGTGACTATTCGAAGAATTCGGGTTAAGGATGCTGTAAATACGATCTGGTGGCTTTCGAAATCGGCCACGCCGAAGGCCTCAAACCGATGGGTACTTACGGAATACAAGGCGGATATGAACCGTCTGTTCGAGCATGGTTACAATCAAGGACCTCGACCTTCAGAACACCACATCTCCAAGGTCTGGAACCGTGATAATGGAGGGGCCATTCCCCCTAATATCATCATAAAAGCGAATACACGAAGCAACGACCCTTATTTAAGCGCATGCAAGAAATATGGATATTCGCCAAATCCAGCCCGTTTTGTTGCCGCAATTCCAGATTTCTTCATTAAGTTCTTGACCCGTCCAAACGACCTTGTGCTTGACCCTTTCGCCGGAAGCAATGTGGTGGGGTACACAGCTGAGCAGCATCGGCGCCGATGGATTAGCATCGAAATAGTTAAGGACTATATCGTCGCCTCTCGTTTTCGCTTTAAAGGAGCTGCCAAGCCCGGTACGGTCTGAACGCTGAGCCCAGGCCAGCTGCCGAAAGCCCTCATCACTTCTCAATCCTATAATCCCCCGAGCTGAGTTTACGCCATTTTTCAGGGAAGGCCTCTTTGAGCATCTCTCGGATCTCGCCGTCGTCGGTGCATCCCGTTTTTTGTACCAAATCCTCCTTCGATAACACCACGGTACCTTCCGCGAGAGCGCAAATGGTATATTGACGGCGACCGCTCGGAGGCTCGTCTATATAGATATCAAACCTTCGACGAAGCTCTTGGTCGTGATTGCCGAACCACTTGCTCATGGACTGAGCGCTTTTACAGTATTTTTGAAATTCGGTAAGCTTTATTTCCTCTGCCGCCGCTACAAGCTCCTTATAGAGGTCCGTGGGTGACATCGGGCCCAGGTCTCTCCTCATATCATAGGTTAGATAATGAAGCGTCAGATATACTCCCTCGCTTTCTATGGCCAGCTCGTCTTTCTTTTCATTCATCCGCTCCAATCCGTCGATGAATTGAAGTAGTGCTGATCCCCTGGAGCAAATTGCACGGCCGAATGTTTCCCAATCGGCCAACCGGCTAACGCACCGTGTGGCCCCAATGGTTTCGCCCTGGCTTTCGGCAATCAGCAGGAGCTTAATTATGGATTGTAGATTAACCAGCGCCTCAGTGAGGATCGCACCGCGTGCCCGCACCAATGGGTCCATAAGGGCGGACCGACTGATGGGACGATCGATTTTCTGGGTCGTGAAAAGCAGCAGCCTGCTCACCATATCATCCCGCGTAAATCTCGGTTCTCGCGAGGTTATGGCAAGGAAACAGTGAGGTGCGATAGAAATTTCGACGTCGTCTTTATAGAGCTCGCGCTTTTTCCATGCCACGCCTGTAGCAGCAGCGCAAATAAGGTTAAGCATGTCGCTTGGAATCCGGCTGTCCAGGTTGTCCATAACGAGATACCGGCGTCGGTTCATCGACACCGCCAAGTCATCGGCGGTTTTCGGCAATCCCGAGGGTTCAAACGAATCTCCGTCAAATACTTTGCCTATCGAAGTGGCGATAAAGCTCTTGCCGCTTTCCTTAGTCCCCACGAAGCAAGCAATAGGCTTCTCTCTTAGTTTTGACTCAAAGAAGATCGAATAAAAATAGACAACGAGCATAAGGCGCTGTAACCACGGCGTCAGCCGATTGGAGCCGCTGGCACTGAACTGAGAACGGCCAACTAGAAATTCGTTTAGGTATGAATTTTCGAATCGCCCAAGATTCAGCCCGAGCTTATTCGTTGGAGCCATGGTGATATCACCGACCTGGCACCCTTCATGCGGTGTCTCGAAGTAATTAACCACCGCCTGCTCGGGGTTGAACGCCCACGGCGTCAGTGCCGGGTCGTACTCGAAAAATACTCCATCCGTTCCGTTGTCGCAGGTCGAAATGCTCTCGTCGTCAACGCGATAAATGCTATTGGCATTATCGCTAACATAGAGGACGAATCGTTCCCTATCCCAGTAGGAGCAGCGTCGAGGCGTCACCCGCGTTTTAAGCCGGTGATAAATTGTCGTCTTCATCTCATCGCGAATTTCATCGAAGTCCCGCTCGGGCACTCGGTATCTGAATCGGATAAACGTATAGAACTCGGTACTGTCTAGGTTCATAAGCGCCTTGGATTCGGAGTGGAAGAAGTAGTACCGGTCGAACACCTCATCCTTGAATCCCCTCCCCACCGGACGGTCCGAAAGTAACAGGTCGGAGGTGACGAAATCAAGAATCAGCTTACGCTTATCTTCAGCTTTGAGGTGCTTCGTATTCTTAATATCGGTAATACGGGCAGCTTCGGGCGTCTCCTCGATTGCCCAGCGCTTGACGAACTCTAGCGCCTGTCTTACGTCCCAAAGAAGAGCCTTCTCGGGCCGCTCTATGAATCGGTCTGAGCACCCGAGCAACGGATTATAAAAAATGGATCGGATAGTCTCATAATCATATCCCCACCATACAAGAGAACAAAGGATTGCCATATCGCGCTCGGACCGGCTCGGATAATTCTTCTTCCCCTTTATCAAAGCCCCGGTGAGGATAAGATGCTTAATGTCGTCGGGAACGACCAGGTTGGCCAGAGCCCTTTTAGCTTCCTCAGTACTGGTACGGCCGAGCGTAAGGGTCTTATCACCGAACTTCGGTAGCACTTCGTCATTATGGGTTTTAGGTTCTTTATATTTGGCGTTGCGAAATCCGTCGAATTGCTCAAGGGTATATCTTCGCGTTTCATCAAGGCTAAGTACTGCGCATATGACCGGATGGTCGCGATCCTTGATATTCGCCGTTCCTGGTAGCCGGAGGCACGAGTCTAGATGGAGCTTACTGGCGTCGGCCCCTAACGCGTCTACCAATCCGGAAAGACGTTGTTTGAAAGGTATCCGCTGGTCCTTAGTTATACCGAGGATTGGCTTCTCAAGAACCCAGTAACAGTGTACGCCATGGCCCGAATCAACGAGAATGGTCGGTGGCAAGGAAAAAGCCGTTGCTCGTGTAACGGCCTCCTCCTTGCCACCCTCGCAGTCCTTGCCGTCGATGTCGACCCATAGGCATACGATATCCGCGATGTCGTCTTGTTTCTTCGCCTTGCTGAGAGGGCGTGGATTCACGCCGAAATAAACGTGGTGGGTCTCATTGGTCTGAACCACCTCCTCCCAATCCCGCTCGGTCAATTCGCACTTGGGCAACCATTTCGAGATAGAATTGCCAGCTATAAATCGAATTTCGACGTATCCATCCGAGCTGGTAAAGTACGGCCCGTAAAGAGTCCTGAAAAAAAGCTGAGCTTCTTGATATGGCGTCATGGCGTAATCCTTATAGATAAATAAGCTAGGCTTCGCAGGAATCCGTCTGAAACCTGCGGAGCGCTTCGATTTGGGGTGATATATCTAGATGCTTGAGTAGAGTTTTAAGTCCGGCCCTTGCCTTACCCCACCTGTTTTTCGCATTTCTGTCTCTAGGGCAGATTGGTGATAGGATTATTATCGTTCCACATTTCGTATAAGCACTTCCAAGCCCCATCCGACTGACGCTCGAAGACCATCAGCCATTTCAAGCTATAGGGGACCGGAGCTCCGCCGCTCCGTGGAGTCGTCGTGCCTGTATCCATCCCCCAAACAACGGCGGTGTTGCCGGACACTCGCACATCCTCGGCAACGCTGGTATCAACGTGCTCGATGTTCAACTCGGCATCCGTCTTATACATCAGCAAGATGGCTTCCTTGGTTCTGCAAGCCGGCGCGTTGGGTGGCATAACGATGGCGTCGTTGGCATAAAAAACGGACATCACGTTCTGAAAATCCTCGGCGTTATAAAGGCGAACCCACTCGGCGATCAAGGCCTTGATCGCGGCGACGTCGGCCTCGACCCCGGCCTTGGCTTTCCCGACCGCGTTCCCGTCCTGCTTCTGGCAGGAAGTGGCGATGCCAAGTAAAAGCATAAAAAGAACGAGCCAAATCCGCTTTTTCATTTATCCCTCCCTCTTCCGCCAGGAAGTATACATCCGCTCATAGAAAGGATCAACATCAACACCGGCTTTTCCCGCTCTGAGCGCTGTCATCGTCGGTCTCATTGACACGTGGCGAACCAGGGTTAAATAAGCTTCAACTAACTTACCCCACCTGTTTTTCCCGTTTTCCTCTGGTGACCTGTCCCTGGTTATTGCCTTGAGAATCGCCCGCGACCTGTCATAAGGGCGATAATCCGCTATAATTGATATTCGTGTCCCCGGGACGTGGAGAGACAGAAGATACAAAGGAGCCCTGTGCGCAGACAAGATATCCGCAACGTCGCCATCATCGCCCATGTCGATCATGGGAAAACGACGCTTGTCGACGCGATGATGCGACAGTGCAAGCTGTTCCGCAATATCGACCAGATGGGCGATTGCATCCTCGATTCGGGCGATCTCGAGCGCGAGCGGGGCATCACCATCGTCTCCAAGAATATGTCGCTGACCTGGCAGGGCGTCAAGATCAACATCGTCGACACGCCCGGCCACTCGGACTTCGGCGGTGAGGTCGAACGCGTCCTCCGGATGGTCGACGGCGTCCTGCTGCTCATCGATGCGGCGGAAGGCCCGCTGCCCCAGACCCGTTTCGTGCTCAAAAAAGCCCTGGAGCTGGGCCTCCGGCCAATCGTCGTCATCAACAAGACCGACCGTCCGGACGCCCGGATCCACGAGGTCCTCAACGAGACCGTCGATCTCTTCATCGAGCTCGAAGCCGACGATGAGCAATGGAATTTCCCGGTTATCTACGCCTCGGGCCGGAACGGCACGTCGACGACGAACCTGGCCGAACCGGCGCGGGACCTGACCCCGCTCTTCCGATCTATCCTGGATCATGTGCCGGCCCCGGAATACGATCCTGAGAGCCCGCTCTCCGGACTGATCACCAACATCAGCCATGACGATTATATCGGGCGCATCGGCATCGGCC
>Ga0315274_10002235_pt1 | contig 29364 bp, 14 predicted proteins | sample YL17G02_20_MG_FD_203700 | JGI IMG/M metagenome (GOLD analysis project Ga0315274, IMG submission 203700) | Sediment microbial communities from Yellowstone Lake, YNP, Wyoming, USA - YL17G02_20 | ecosystem: Environmental > Aquatic > Freshwater > Lake > Sediment | place: USA: Wyoming | collected...
TGCTTTAGCCAATGCCAGTAACTGTTTGGTGGTATGTCGATTTTTGACTGTCATAATAACCTCCTTGTCATAGGTTCCTGAAAGTTACCATGACAGTTATCGACAATTACCATAAAGCGCCATAAATCTTTATGAATGGTATAACACGGTATTTATATAAACGTCATTTTGGGCGAGTTGGTAGATAACAAGTTCTTCAGCTATAGAGGCCTTATGAGTTGAAGTTGGATAGAATGTTTTGTACTATTGATAGCGTAGCTTTTGACTTGTGTGTTTCGCAAGTTTATGTAGGAAGTCTTGTTTGGAGTCACTATATGAAAGCATCGAGTGGCGTGGGAATGGTGACAAGGCCGCAAAAATATTTTGGGAGTAAAACAAGATGGTCCTGGTTGTTGTGCGCCGGGTTTTTTGTTGTTATGACACAGCAACTGGCTTTGTGTCAGCAAAAGTTCGGACGAGTGGTCCGCACGCCAGATGAAGTCGAGATCCTTATAAAAAAAGCTGGCAGTGAGGCCCCGGACTGGTGGGACGCCGTGCCGTTGAAATACCCCGAAACCCTGGATCTGGACTGGCCGCTAAATGCAGAAGGTGACTGGAATAACCAGAAGAACGTCGGGCAGTATATCTGGGACGTCATCAATCCGAATCCAGGGCGATGGAAGGAGGGCATTAAGCTAGTTCATCATTTGATGCTGCGGAATAAGGACGACCGGGCCAAGTTGGCGCGGTCAATGGAGTGTTTGGGAACGATGTTTCACAATTTCACTCAGGACTGGCCACGGGCGGTGTTCTGGTGGCGGATGAGTATGAAGTATGGCCAGCCGATGGACCAGGCGATGCTGGCGAACTGTTTTTGGCAGATGGGCTGTGAAAAGATGGCAAGGGAGGTTCTGCAGCGGTTGACAACTGACTATACTCGCAATGGCGCTATTATCAAACTGTGGGCTGATATGGGCGAGCTGGACAGGGCCCTACGACTCGCTGAACAGAAGGCCGCCAGCGGTAATCCCAACGTCGCCTACCTTGCGGCGGGTAATGCTTGTCGGCAGGCAAGCCGGATGGCGGATGCCTTGGCCTATTATCGCAAAGCCGCCGATGCAATGCCTCCGGGCCAGAATAATGATGATTTCAAACGTGCGCGGATGCAGGCGGTCGAGAACATCGCAGTGATTCGCACGTTCGAATTGCTCGACATCAGACGGATAGCCGATGGTCGTTATACGGCTACGAGCACTGCGTTCAACGGGCCTTTAACGGTGGAAGTTCAGGTCAGGGCCGGACGAATCACATCGGTGAAAGTAACTCAGCACCAGGAAAAACAGTTTTATTCGGCGCTGACCGAGACGACGAGAAAGATTGTCGAGCGCCAGAGCGTCAAGGATATCGACGCCTGTACCGGTGCGACAATAACATCTGAAGCCATTATCAACGCCACGGCCAAGGCACTTGCCAGTTGGGAAGAGGGCCGGAAGTAATCTATGAGATTAAATTTCTTTGTTTCCGCACGCTGGGATAAGAGGAGTCGGTTGACGCGTCTGTTATGCAGACTGGGACCGACGTGGTCGTCATCGCCGGTGCGGCGGATTGTGCAGGTGCTTGCACTGGTGGGCTTCCTAATCCTGTTTTTCTATGTGTGCTGGCCCTATGGTGGCAGGCACTACAGTGAGACATTGGCGGCAAAGGAATGGGTGGATGCGGAGGTTTTTCTGGCCATCGACCCGCTTGTCAGTGTTTCAGCAGCGCTTGCCGCTCGGAGATGGGTGTGGTCGCTTGCAGCGGCAGGAGCGGCCTTGAGTGTATGTCTTGTGTTCCCCCGTGGTTTTTGCGGCTATGTGTGTCCTATAGGGACTTTTCTCGATATATTTGACTGGACAGTGGCGCGATGGATGCCGAAATTACATCTCAATCGTAAGGCATGGTGGGTGAATTTGCGGTATTTTATTCTGGCAACGGTTCTGGTCTCGGCGGCATTTGGTGTGCTGCTTTCGGGGTTCGTGGCAGCGATTGTGGTCTGGACGCGTGCAATCCTTCTGTTTGCTGGTCCTGTTCAGATGGGACTACTAAAGGGGTGGCACCTCGTGCCGCCGATCAATACCTGGCATTGGATTTCACTGGCTTTGTTTGGAATCATTGTCGGGACAGGTCTTCTGGAACGGCGGTTCTGGTGCAAGTATCTTTGTCCGACTGGGGCGTTATTCTCATTAGGGGCGCTCTTGAGTCTAACAGGGCGGAAGGTCACTAGTGATTGCGTGAGTTGCGGTAAATGCCGGACGGTCTGTGACTTTGCGGCGATTCGAGATGATTTTATGACACATCAGGCACGGTGCAGTTTCTGTCAGAGTTGCGGTGGCATCTGTCCGGTCGGCGCGGTTCAGTTTGCAGGCCGATGGAACGACGAGAAGACCGGGACGTCTTCCGGTGAATCTACTGTAAGCTGCTCTCGTCGAAGTCTCCTGGCAGGTTTTGGAACTGCAATGGGGGCAGGGGTGGGTATAGCCGCAGTTGTCGGCAGACCGGTGGCAAACAGGCCGGTGATACGACCCCCGGGCAGTGTGCCGGAAGAAGCTTTTCTACAGTTGTGTGTGCGGTGCGGCCAGTGCATTAAGGCCTGTCCCAACAACGCCCTTCAGCCGGCTGGTCTTGAGAGCGGTTTCAACGGCCTCTGGGCGCCGCAGGTTGTAGCGGATTGGTCGGGCTGCGAGCCAAGCTGCAATAACTGTGGGCAGGTATGCCCGACTGGGGCGATTCGGGCGCTGCCACTGGTGGAAAAACGGGCAACTCAATTGGCCCTGGCGGTGGTGGACAAACAGACCTGCCTGCCCTATGCCGGGCGCAGAAAGTGCCAGTATTATGTGGATGAGTGCAGAGCCGCAGGGTATGAGGCCATAGAGTTCATACGTGTCCGTGGACAAAATGACGAACAAAGCCGGCCCATAGAAGGCAGCGGATTTCTGGCACCGGTTGTGCTCGAGGATAAGTGCGTAGGATGCGGACTGTGCCAGATGCGATGCAGGGCGATGAACGTCAAGAACGAGCATTTATTGGACGCTTCGGCTATAGTGATCCACGCTGGTCCGGGGCGGGAGGATCGCTTGTTTAATGGTTCTTATGTAGATTTGCGCAAAAGGCGACAGAGTCCAACTAACAATACTCCAGGTCGGACTGATGCTCCAGTCGAAAACTATTTACCGGACTTCTTACGGTAACATCGAACCATTGTGTGAGGTTGACTGACTTGCTACACGGTACTACAGTTACTTATAATTGGAATCGTTGATGCTTGCTTCTTTATAGTGTTCCGCGTCAGTTATCAAATCTGTCCCCCATTACGACTGCGACTCGCTTGGGGGCACCCGTTTTGGCCAGGATAAAAATCAGAACCAGCCAGGAGAAAAACTATGTCGCCAAAAAACGAAGTGAGTTACTCCTCACTCCGTTTTCATTTCTGATGCTTATGTCGAATCAGCGTACCTCCCAGGGGGCCCGGGTGAAACCTGGCGCAGCTTCTCGGCCGAACCGTAGGGGCGGATTGCCATTCTCGAATGCGCCGATATCAGGAGCGGACCCCTGATATTCATCGTTGAAGCCCGGCAGACGCACGCCCTTGTCAATCGCAGGGTTGGGGACCTGAACAATAGGGTCAGTGATAGCGAACTCCCTACCGCTGCGCGAGTATTCAACCCTGCCCCATTTGATGACAGGGACAGTCGGCGCCAAGAACCATTCCAGCCGGTCCGAGGGCACGAACATCGAGCGGACGAACCCACCTGCGATATAACCGCCGGTCAGGTCGTTTCGAAAATCGTTCGGTGGGCCGTCACCATCGGTGGAGGGATAGGTATCGCCGCGAACGCGAAAGATGTTGTTCTTCGAGACAGCGTTACAGATCCCATGACCGCTGAAGACGCTCAACGCTCCATTTGGCTGAAGGGCTGTATTGTGGAAGATGTAGCGTCGGCCACGGTCACCTGGAACTTCCTCGCCGTTGACGCTAATGGTCTTTCTGGAACCTGCGGTCTTGATAATAATGCCTCCGCTGGGGTCCTGATGAGAGATGCGACTTGAGGCGAAAACGTTGCGGTAGATGTAAAGCGGCCCCATAGAAGTGCTCGCCGTGGCGATGAACACGAAGGTCTTGTCGATATAGTTGCCCCAGATGCGGACATTCATGTTTGCACCTTCGCTCTCAATGGCATCGTCCCAGCAGTTGGTAATGATATTGCCGTATATGTCGGAGTCGCGGTTGGGACTGCCCTGGAAGCTGAAATTGCTGCCGCCACCAAAGCCATCGTTGTACCCGTGGTCCTCGGTGGAGCGGATCTCGTTATAGCGGATGATATTTCCGCCCGAGGAGTTCTGAAGGGTTATCCCTTGTGGTCCATCTGGGTGGCCGGACTCCCAATCGTTAGAGCCGCTACGGGGATTCTCGATTAGGTTCCGCTGGAGGACCAGTCCGCCAGCGCCGGTCTCTGCGTAGATTGCGCTATCCGAACCTTGAAATACACCCCATACTCGAGCCCCACCGACCCTGCCCCAGCAGGTCATGTGACAATCCTCAACAACCACATTCTGCACACCCTTGCGGATCAGTACCGCGTGCTGTCCGGCGTTCTTCAGTTCCAGCCCGCGGATGATGACATAGTCTGCCGCTACTTCGATACAATTGTCATGCAGGTTGAACACGTCGATCACGGTCTTGGTCCCAGAAGCCGGAGTGACAAGGTGCCAGGCGTCGGCCTTGCCGGGTTCGGTGACCCGCACGGGCTTGTCTAACTCGCCGGCTGGCAAGTGCGTCGTCTTGCCGATAGAGAACTGATCACAACGAGTGTGGCTGGAGAACTCAACGGTCTGGCTACCGCATATAAGGCGGATAAGGTATGCCGTGTCGGGTTTAAGGCCTACTATACTCCCGCGATACTGCCGCTCGCGAGAATCGTAAACCAGCGGCAGGGCTTCTCGCCACGACTTCTCATCTGCCTGACGGTACTGCACGTTGCAGACGCCTTGCTCGGCGTCACTGGGGTAGTAAAGCCCCAGGCACTCGAAGGTAGCCACGGCCCACGCTTCCTTTTCCTCAACTGCCGCCAGGCTCAGAGCCGAAGTTGTTAAAATGACTGACAGACACAATGTTTTGATGCAAGTTCGCATGTTTTAGTATCCTTACTAAAGATTTACAGAAATAGAGATTAGACTTATCATTCTTCAAAAATCGTTTTTTAATTTCCTTGAGGAGTCAGGACGATATTGCGAATCCGCCGCAGTTGTTCGGCTCCGGAGAAGTATACATCATTATCGACGAACGTTGGCCAGCCGACCGGGTCGATTTTGCCAACGACGTGCACGCTCGTATCCTTCGGATCGATACGCACCAGCACGTTTTTCAGGTATGTCCATACGAAACCATCGGGGCCGCGAGTAAAGGCATTGTATTCGTACGAGGGGTCAATCCAGTGAGGCCAATAATCATCGACCGAGACGGGCGATGGCAGCTCCTTGGTGAACAGCATTTCGCCCGCAGTCACGTCAACTCCATAGAGGATGCTATGACCGGACTGTTCCGGGTGCGAGGTCAATCCGAGCAATCGCCCGGGGGTAACCTCTGTAATGAGTCCGGTCGTCCGTGCTTTTGCTAACGGCACAATCTCACGTACAATCTTCTGTTCGCTTACGTCATACACGAACAGCTTGGCCTCTTCCGGTACGCGATTGTCATTCCGCTCGTCAGCCGCCCTGATCGTAGAAATGACAATCAGTCTCCCCTCCAGTACCGGCGCAATCCACAGCACGGTATAGCCGCTCAGTGGAATCCAAAAGCCATCCATCTTCCTGGTCTTCGGGTCATACCAGCCGAATCCGCCACCGGTATAGTGACGTAATCCGAACCCGCCGAAGTAAATCCTACCGTCGGCGCCCAATGCTGAACTGTGCATAAGCCCCACGCGGGTGGTCCTGTCAAAATCACCCACGTACCGGGGATTGCTCCTCGATTCTGATTGGTTGGGTGCCGGCTCTCTGGGAGGCCCACCTTTACCCAGCGTCCAATCCCGCGCAGGGTCAAAGACAAAAAGATGACCACCGGAATACCCACTGAGATAGAGCTTGTCGCTGCAGACAATTGTTGTGTATGGTGTCAAGCCCACGCGAGGGCCACAGTAAATGGTTTGGTCAGTCTTGGGGTCAAAAATGAATGTGCCAACGTAGTCGTCACCTGTGCCATAAAGCCGACCATCAGGCAGAAGTGATAACGGATTGATGCGGTGGGGATAGGTCTCTATACCCTCCAGCCGAATCGATTTCCAGCCCGCGTCTTCCGCCGAACGATACCAGAGCGTAGCGCGGCCTTCGGAATCAGGATCGATCTGATCGAAGTAGACTTCCGGTCTCGGTGTTGCTTTGTCCCACGGGGATGCCTGCTTAGGCCAAGGCGGGGTATCGTTGGTCTTTGCAATGGCTCGGCCATGATAGAGCCAGTACTCTTTGTCGGGCACACCGCCATCTTGAGGGACACGGGCATAAGCACCTGGGAAGCTTTCGATGATATCCATTACGTGTTTTGTCGGCGACTCTAGCAGCACTTGTTCTTTGCCGGTTGCAAGGTTTATAGCCACGAGATACCAGGCAGGAATCATCCCGCTGGAGATGTAGGCGTGCGTATCATCAACGCCCATTACATAGCGGCTCCAGGCTCCATTGGGGTGGCTTGGCCCAACTGCCCCGAAATCCTTCACGACCTTACCCAGCTTCGGGTCGTAGATATACAGGCCGACTCTGTTGTCCCGCGTTCCTGTTCCATAAATCCGCCCATCCGGTCCCGTCACGAGCGGTCGAACCTCACCACCAAGCCCTGGAGCGATCTCTCCCCGCTCCTCCAGCGTGTTCGTTGCTGGGTCATATACGAACATGTCCATGCTCCACGTGCGCCTTGAAGGTGTAACGATGTAATACTTGCCGTCGAATCCGAGCGCCCTGCCCGACAGATAGAACTGGTGGTCGTCTGCTAAACGCTGTTTCCTCACCTGTTTTGTGCCTAAGTCGATAGCATAGAGCCACGTCGGCCCGTAGTACTCTTTAAAATATATCTGCAGCACATCCCAAGTATTGCCATCAGGGTTCGGAACCAGCCATCGTTCCCAGACGTTCACACCTCGAGCCGGCTCGCCCAGCGACTCAGTCTGCAAGATTGGCGCGCGTGTGAGAGCCTCCCTCAGTTCCGACTGCCCGACGGCACGCAATAGCTCTACTTCAGCGGCCACCCTACCAACCGCAAGAATCAGCACTGCCGACATTACCATCCACAAAGTACTATTGATATTCATTTTTCATTCCTTTCCACCGCTGGTGAGGATTTCGTTCTAATAGATATCCAGAGATGAACGACCGCTTCACCGCTGAATGGGGCCTTCAGTACCCTTTTGTCTCCGCCTACGACAGATTCTGTGCTGATGATCGTCCCCTCGACCGGATGCATCCACTCGATTCGAAACCGACCCGAAGTGGCGGACAGATCCAAGGTCACTTCGCCATCGTCGAGCACGTAGGCCAAGTACTCCTTGCCCAAATTGGCAAGACAATACCTACTGGAGGCTAGGTCCTCTCGGGGCGTCATCGCTGCCAGGTTCATCATTTTCGCATACGTCAGCGTGTGCCCCATGGCCTTGCGGGATCCCTCGCTGGTCGCGTCGGACACATTCCAGGTATCCATGTAGACGGGATTCATTCCTCGGGTGAAGGTCTTCCATACCCAACTCGCATCCCCGCCACCGATGTGGTCCGTGTCCAGGATGATGACCTTGCGACCATTCGCCGCTGGAGGGTTGTCCCGGTAGGGATTCAGTCCAGGCGAGATATAGTCCGCCGGACTTGCGAACAGATCAGAATTGGCACCGGCGGTTTCGTTGCCCGGATCACGGTACGAAGTCATCCCCACAGGGTGCCGCTTGGGCTTATTCGTGGCCTCGTAATTCCGGATATAGTTGACCATGTGATATTGAAATTGCCTCGAATCATGATTGGCTTCATTGACGATCTCGTACAGCACATTATCGAGGTCGTTTAGCGTATCAACAACTTTACGCGCATAGTTCTCGTTCAAGGCCGTAAGTTCGGCGATTTGCAGGCTGAAGATCTCGTAACCCCACTTATCACCGTCCGTATCACCGTTGACTCCGTTAATGTTGTTGGCTGTATTGTAAGGATGGAACGGCCAGTTGATGTTCCCGGGGGCCTCACGCCTGGCCGTTTCGGATGAATCCAACATCACCTGCACATAGATACCCAGGTCACGGGCCGCGCTGCACCGCGCTCGCAGTTGGTCGAAGAATGCCTGGTTAAACTTGCTCACATCATATTTCAGGCCCCCGTCCAGCGCTGTACCGGGGCCAGTTCGAGCGTAGATAGTCGGCGTCAGTGCAGGTCCCCCCGGGCTTCCCCGATAGACCCAAAGGCGCGTGTAGTTATGTCCATACTTTTTGAGAAAATCCAGATATGAGGTGAAGTTGGGGACATTGGCTGAGTCCTGCACATTCCGCCAGGTGTGAGAGCCGGTCAAGTATATCGCTTTGCCCGACCCGTCCGTGAAATATCGCGGATTGGTAGGGTGCACCTGCAACGGCCCGGCCACCAGCGTTGCCTCCACCATCGTCCATGACATGAGCATTGCCAAGTATGTCATGCTCCCGGCTCTCGTTCGCTGACTGAGTTTCATATTCTCTCCTCAGGGCGTTGGTACGACCGACGGTTTGTCCAATTTCGGAACGGTGTCGCCAGCCAGCTCATTCAGATAGTCCTCGACGTTGGTGTACCCGTTTGGCCCAATGGCAGCACCGTCACCGTCGTTGTTCGGATCAAGGCCGTGAGCCTTTTCCCAGGCATCGGGCATACCGTCATGGTCGGAATCCGGTGGGGGCTCAGGTGCGTCTGTGATAAGATCGGGCCATGGACCGCCGGTGCTGACGCGGTAGGTGCCAGTCCTGTCTCGCACGCTCTTGACGATGCGCCGATCAATCGCATCGCGGGAAGGATTGTATGCTCCAACGATGGGCAGCATTTTGTCCAACAATATGGATACGGGATCTAAGGCAACGGGTGGCGCTGGGAAAGGCTTCTCGGCACCATATTGCGCCTGGTCCACAAGATGAGTGCTTCCATCCTTATTGAGTTCATAATAGTCCCACGTGTTCACGCCATGTCCGATCCAGTCGTTAGTGCAACCTGCAGGGCAGCGAGGTCCCCAGTTGCCGGATATATACAGCTTGGTTCCTCCATCTTCGGCAGCGGAACCGTCAATGCGGACCGGGCCACCGTTGCCGACGTTTAGATAGGGGTATCCGCTTTCTGGGCCGGCCAGCCACAGATTATCTACTATGTTGCCGAACGCAGATGTGTTGAGCGCGAATTGCCCAAACACCGCAGAGTTGTTCCCGTTCCAGTTGTAGATAACGTTATTTCGAAAATCGAACACGACGGCGTGCTGTATAAGAGGGGTTCTCGAACCGAGATTGGCGTAAAGATTGTGGTGGAGCGTAATACTTTTTGGCGCGCGGTTGCCGCCGATGTGGCTGCCCATGTCGGCTTCGGCAATGATATTCCATTGGAAGGTGGCTCTCTCCAGGTAGGAGCCGTACCAATCCAGTTGCGTATCGGAACCCCAGCAGACCGAGCAATGATCGACAATGACGTCGTGTACTCCTGGTTCGGCGGTTCCGTAAAACAGGATGTTATTACCAGCGTCATGCTGCATATTTCCACCCATTCGAACGCGGAGGTGGCGAACAATGATGTCGTGGGCTCCATTGACAAACCAGACCCCCCAGTCGCCCTCCGGCTTCTGAGTTCCTTTAATTTGCACGCCGCCCGGCGAAGTCTGCCCGGCCACGGTCAGGTAGGGCGAGCTTACCCTAATCGCATTTTTCAAAGTTATCGTGCCGCTGACTCGAAACACGCAGATCCGTGGCCCCGAAGCTTCCATGCAACTACGCAGACTTCCCTCACCCGAATCGTCCAGATTGGTCACTTCAATGACGCGCCCGCCACGACCGCCGCGCGCATTGGCGCCGAAGCCCTCGGCTGTCGGGAACGCCTTAATCACCGATGCCAATTTCTGAATCCCGTCTGGTGTTGTGTCCAGCGGTGAAGCCGCTTCGAGCGACACAGTAAACAGCACACCGAAACAGATAATCATTTGTTTCATTGGTTGCATGGTCTGTTCTTCCTTCATGAAGAGTTCGGATTATCAGAATCCATTGGCCGTTTCAAGATAAAGCACGGCATCTCCTCCAAATGGTGCTTTGAAATGCAGCACGCCACCGCTGGAGTCGATGCGGCCATAAACTATAACAGCACCTTTGGAGGGATTGAACCATTCGTAATTATACACGCCTGCACGCAATTCAACGGAGAAATCTTCCCCGCCCTTGGGCTGATAAATCAGATACTCTTTGCCTGGATCGGCCAGGCAAAAACCGGTGGAGGCGAGTTCGTTGTGCGGAACTACGGCGAATAAGTTCATGCGCTCGGCATAGGCACGCGTCCAGCCCATGGCGTCGCGCAGGGCGTCCCAGTAAGGGTCTGGCCTGCCACCCACAGGATTATTGCGGCCGGGGTCGTGACTCGGATCAAAGTAGGGATCCATGAAAAGACACTGATTGCCCCTCGCGAAATTCTCCCAAACCCAGATACGCTGAGCGGCCAATCCGTCCGCCTTCAGGCCTGTCCAGAAATAGCTGTGATCGGTGTCGTTGAGGAGGACCTTGTGGCCATTGGAGGTAGGCATCTTCGTACCGGGTGAGATCCAATCCGCCGGACTCGCTAACAAGACGGCCTCGTTTCCTTCCGGCCACTGTTGCGTCATACCCACCGGATGCTGCTTGACTTTCCCTGCCTCATAGCTCTTGATGAACCGAATCATGTGAATCTGCCACGCGGTGTCAGCCGGGCTACCGCTATCTTCATTCGATATCTCGTAGAGCACATTGTCCAGATCACTAACGGTGTCAATGACGTGGCGGACATAAGCTTCTTGATACGATGTGACAGCTGGATTAGAGAGTGTATGGATAGCATTGCCGCTACCTCCATCGATCCAATTAACGTTGTTCTCTGGATTAAAGGGGTGTCCTTGCCAGGGATCGCCACCAACGTTTCCTTTGCCTTCAATGCTGAATCCATTGAAGAGCATGATGGATACGTAAATGCCGTTGTCCCGCGCGGCCATGACACGGCTTCGCAGGCGGTCGAAGTATACTTGGTTGAAAAGGGATAGATCGAACTTAGGCTTGCCGTCCAGAGCCAGGCCAGTCCCGGACCTCTGATAGGGCATTGGATCGTACCGGATTGTGCCTTGCTTCGCATTGGGATTAAAAGAACTCTCCCAGACCCACAATCGGAAGAAGTTATGGTTGTGCTGCCGCAAGAAGGCGAGATAGGCGTTGAAGTCCATGGGGGGAGGTGAAGGCTGCATTGCATAAATGTAATCTTGAAGGTTGCCCCAAGTGTGAGATCCGGTCAGTAGGATGCCCCTGCCGTTACCGTCAATGAAGTAGTGATGGTTGGTCGGATGAACTCGTAACGGGCCGGAAGCCTTTGTGGATTGGTCGGCGTCCACATCAAGAACGTGAGCAATCGTAAACGACAACACAACCACCAGAAGATGAGCAGAGTCGGCGTTCATTTCTTTTTCCTTTCTTTCACCATGAAGAACAAGAATCACTCTGTTGTAGCTTGCAGAAGTTCTTGGTCCTCTGAACTTTTCGGAGAGGCTTCGAGGGTGGCAATGAGATTCTGGAGGTAAAAAAGATCGCCTGCGGGGACCACGGGCGTGTCCATGACCTTGGCTAATTCGTCGCGGGACGCTTGAAGAATCTGGGCTTTGGCCTGGAACAGGGCGTGGGTTTGGTACAGCGGCGTGATCCCATTCTCGTGCTGCACCTCTTCGTTGTGTCCGACCATCCAATAGGGTACCATATGGGTGTACCGTTCGATGGCTTCCTGGACCTTCGAAAGGGCGTTCTGACGCAGATAATCCGCCAATTCCGGAACCAGAAACATGAAATTCCAGGCCGTAATCAACGTATAGAAATATTGGTCGCTCTGCGCACCGCCAGTGTCAGCCTGCACGTCCCACCGGAACGTCTCCGCCCGTAGTCGAAGAAGCCGATTCAACTCCTTCTGTTGCCCGTCATGCGGCTGGCCGGTCATCTTGGCCAGTTCCACATAACCGACGTAGCCCGCAATGTAAGCGTTGTGGACGTGTGGGAAGGCCTGGAGATAACTGTCTGATGGTGTGGAACCGATCACGTCGGAGGCTTGCTCAAAAATCCTTGTGGGGTCGCCCAGACCCGCCTGCGCGTATTTCCACATGGCATACACGTTGTGAGGCGGTTTGCCCCAGCCAGCGAACGGACTGCTCGTGAGAGGCCCGAAATCGTGCTCAAAAATTCTGGGCGTGGAGAGCGGATACGCGAAGGGCTCTCGCGGCGCTCCATCCTTGAATCCGATGTGCACGTATTTGTAGGGAGGAAAGGCGGCGTATTCATCCCGGAGATACTGACGCACCTCTTCCTGCATCTCGGGCGGCAGGTGAGGCAGGGCGCGCAGCAGCGTGATAATCATATCTGCGGGATTGTGCCAGTAATGGAGCAGATGCTGTCCCAATCGATTCACCGCCAGGAAATCAACGAGTCCGATCTTGGCAAACCCCGCCATCAAATGCCCCCGGTCCAGAATCTTCTTGACCTCCGTCTCAAGCCGCTTTCGGAGGGCCGCTTCGAATAGTGGTTCGGGTGCTGCCCCTCCTGGACGGCTGCGCGCTACCGACAATACCGGGGCACGGTCGCCCAGGCCATCGGGCCCGAAAGCGATGACCGCATTGCCCCGGTGCACGTACATCTTGCCGTTGTAGATCGTAGGCCCGACATTATCCCCGTGGGCCCAATACATGGGCTTGATCTTCGCAGGACCCACGCTCCAAAGGTACTGTCGGACCTGGCTGTTGTAGCCAGCAGGCAGGGTGCTGGTCTTGAATCCGTCGCCGCTGACATGCCGCCACTGCCGCCTACCGTCGGTTTCGGGAAATGCAACGTTTGCGACGGACAGATCCGCACTGCCCACAAAACGGTCATTGCACAAGTTCCAATAGACGTGGCTGCCGCCAGCTGAGATCCCCACCGGCTCATCACCGGGCCAGAAACCGCTCTGCCCCGACATGTTCGAAACCGGCAGGCTCAGGAAGGGCGTGCCATACTTCCAGCCGACCATCACCGCTCCGGGGATCCCAAGCCCCGCGGCGTGACTGACACTCCTGAAGTAAATCACATCATCATAACCGCTCACCAACGGGGGATAACACGTCCCACCATGTGTCCACGCCCAAAGCATCGGTGCGGCATCTGTGCGCCCATCGTTGTCCAGGTCAAAGGTGACTTCTTTGCCGGTCCTGCGATCCAGAACGATCAAGCTCCGGCGCCAGGGATACCGTTCGAACCAGTCCGGGATCGTGCCGCCGTTCGGGTTGGTGCGAATATCGACCGTAGGCTCGCCAGCCGCCCAGCCGCCCGGCTCGGTTCCTCGAAGCCCCGGGAGGCTTTTCGCCGTCTTGTTACCCGAGAAGAGCCATTCGTTCTGGAATCCCACAAGGCCTTTTTCGACCTCAGTTCGGGTAAACAGGATGACCTCTTTGTAGATCACGGGCCACCAGGAGTGCCAGCCCATGCCGGGGAGCTTGTCAGAGCGCCAGACCTGCGTTCCCGTCCGGGCATCCAGGGCATACACTCGCGCATCTTGTGAACCAAAGAAGACGACACCATCCTGGTACGCGGCGGACTGCAGGATCTGTCCCTCAGTCTGATGCTTCCACACCAGCTTCCCGTTGCCCGCATCCACCGCGTACATGCACCCGTCGCGGCTGCCGGCATAGACGAGTCCCCCGACCACGAGCGGACTCGTGTGGAATCCTCCCGTGGCGCTAAATGTCCAGAGCCCTTGGCCGGTGTTGGCGTTGATGGCATGTATCTTGCGATCAAAGCTACCCACGTAGACCCGGCCGCCGGTGTAGGTCGGTGAGTGGCCAAGGGGAAGCTCGGTGGGATAGACCCACAGATCCTCGCCCGTAGCCGCGTCGAAAGCGTATAGCCCCCGCGCGGTCGAAAGGAACAGTTTTCCCGACGCCGCAATGATCTGCACCTTCTGCGAGATATACGCCTCGACGGGCTTGATCCAGATCGGCTTCAGCACTCCAGGAGCGGCGTCAGGCACCCACGATGTCCGTTGCGGATTGGCCCCTGCCGTGACCCACCCTGGAGACACCGCCTGCGCGTGCACCGCCGATTCATCGCAAGAAATGAACGCCAGGAGAGACAGGTTCAACATCGTTACCCGCATCGTTTTCATTTTATCACCTCTTTCATTTGCATGTAGTGACGCTAATGATCGTACGGCGCATTGTCCGAGTGCTTGACCGGCCCCACGGCCGACATGTCCCACGGCTCGAACCCAATCTTGGCGGCGGGAGAATCCGGCTTCAGGCGGAAATCGCCGCGCTCCGGATCCATGAACAGTGGGTCTGCGATGAGACTGTTCTTATCCTGGCCTACCGCCTGCCAATCGGAGAAGCTCTTATTGGCAAAGAGGACCGGGTTGCCAGAGGCGTTCCAGTATAAATTGCGATCAAATGCACAAACGTCCCGCCCCCAGCGCCCGCCGCCATAGTTCCCAATCGCCTGCCCCTCTACATAGTAGATGAGGTTGTGCCGGCAGGTCAACTCGAACCCGCCTATACCGCCGCGTTCTACTTGAGCAGTGCGATTGAAAGCGAAGATGTTGTTCTCCACCGTAATATTATGGTTGTGGTGTGCGAACAACGCACCGTCCTGACAGCGGTATATAAGGTTCTTCTGAATCAACATGTCGTGGCTACCTTCATCTGGGTAGATCCCCCAGCCGCCATAATCTCGTCGCACGACATCATGAACGACGTTGTAAGCGATGCGGCTGTCTGGCGTGCTGCAGGTGTAAATCCCGGCCAAATCGCTGAGCATGCCTTGGCCGATGTCATGCACATGATTGTATTCGATAACATTTCCTCTTGCTTGGCTGGGCCCGAAATCCTGGACCGAGCCAACGCATATGCCGCACCAGAACAAGTCGTAGATGTGGTTGTGAATGACCTTGTTGTCGGCGTTGTCGCCCACGAACACGCCCACCGCCTCCGGAGTGAACCGCCCGCAGTGGGCGATTTCATTGTCGGCAACTGTAATCCGTTGGCTGTGCGGACCTTTCGGCATAGAGGCCTTGCGCTGGAGGCCACGCTCGGTCATCTGGCCAGACCCGTCCGTTTCCCACGAAAAAAAGTGCCCGATTCGGATTCCCCCAGCACCAATATCCGTAATGCGGTTGTGCGATATCTCGATGTCTGCGCAGCCCACGCCCACCTCGATGCCGTAGTTGCCAATATGTTCGATACCACTGTTAGTGATGGCGCATCGTTCGGCGTAGTCAAATAGCACCGCGCCAGGCACTTCGATACCGGCCTGCAGCGACGAGGCATAATCGGGCGGCGGCTGCCACTCCGTATGAGAAAATGTGATGCCTTCAAAGCGGAGGTCGTGGACGGGAACGCCCTCGCGTCCAACCACTCGCACTACCTGTGTCAGCCGTGGCGCGATGATCTCGGCTGATGGCATCTCCTCTCCCAGTCGCGGCAGGTAATACAACTTTCCCTGTGGACGGTCGAGATACCACTGACCTGGAGTTTCCAGTGCCTCGAAGACGTTCTCCACCCAGTAGACCGAGGGTTTGGTGGTACCGTCGCCGGAGGTAGCAGACGAGACAAGAGCAAACAGGCTCGGGCGGTCGAAGGTGACCATGCGAGTCTCGCCGTTGACGCTCTCAATCTGCAACCGGTTGTCCAGCCACCGTGTTATCCCCACGATTTCCACATCTCTCAGATTGCGCCAAGTAGGCACGATGTCGCCCGGGGCATAGACGAACTGCTTGGTCGGACTCCTGAGAAAGTCGCCGGTGTAGCCGGGCAGAGATTCCATGCGATATTCCCCTTGGTTCGGCAGCCTTGTTCGCGGTCGGCGTTCGCCGTTGACAAAGAGTTGCCGGAACCTCCACCGACCGTCCTTCACCTCCGGAAGGTCGATGACCCAGGCCTTCTGACCGTTCACCTCACCCCATTTGCCGCCTTCGAGGCGGCGTCCCCCGCTTATGACGACTTCCTCTCCGGGTGAGGCCGCGTAAACAACCGGCGCGTCCTGCGTGCCCGAATCCTCCGGGCCGAACTCCAACGGCGAGTCGAGATAATATGTTCCGCCGCGAATGATCACTCGCACGGCGGCCCGAGGGTCCGTCTTTCGGATGTTCCGCACGGCCTGCTGCGCCCGTCCAATCGTCGTGAACGGCCCGTCGTTCTCACCCGGCTCGGCCCGCTTCCCCGACCACGTATCCCTCCCGTGCCCAGAGACGAAGAAGTCCAACGCTCGTGCACTCACCGACATACTTGATATCATCACTAATATCACAACAGTTACCCACAAGATGCCTCGGTAAGTCAGGATTCGAACTTGCGCCATCAGACCGTCTCCTTTCCTACGCTTATCTTCGAGAACAAGCACTTAAATGCAGACTGTGCTTTGCGATTGCCCTTCATCACGTTATCATTTCTTTCACTGATAATATGCGATCATATCTCCCTGGGAGCATGGGTGAAACCAGCCAAGGATTCATTGCGTCCTACTAATTGCGCCGAGCCTCCGCTTCACGTATGGCTTCCTCGGTGGCACAGAGAATGTCTAGCCAATACTCAATCCCGTTTGAATGCTCATCGTGGCCGGTGAAAACTATCTCGGGCCCGAGGGGCAGGATGTGCTCGCGAAGGATTTCCATGACCCTGCGGGCTTTCGGCACATCGCCCCAGCAGCGATTAAGGATGTGGTTGTTCCCTTGAAAGCCAATGTCACCCGTGAGAAACACCCGTTGACCGGCGAGATTCAGCACATAGACGACGGTATCGAAACTGTGACCTGGGGCGAAGATCGCCTGAATGTCGAGACCGTCGAGGCTGAAGTGCGTGGTATCTCCTGGGTGGGTCAGCGGCAAGGGCTGGTCGATGGCGCAAGGGACCCAGATTCCATAGTGGTTCAGCGTGGGGACCATCCAGGTTGCAGGGAACGCAGCGGATGCTGGCGCAACCACTTTTGCGCCCATGCTCCGCCACAAATAGGCCCCGCCGATGTGGTCCCCGTGGGTATGGCTCAGAAGCAGGTAATGAATCTTCCGGGGATCAACGCCGGCGGCCTTGATCCGCTCCAGCGTTAAGGAGACCGCGGAAGTCCCGCCGGAGTCCACGAGGATACTTCCCCGAGGTGTTTTGATCAGCCAGATGTCCCCGACGTAGGCATGTTCCGGACCGACACGGCCGACACGGTAGATGGGAATTCCATCGAAGACCGGCTTGAGCGGTTGGGCCACTGGCGGGGCTTGCCGCACCGGGATGCGCGCGTGCCAGGCGGTCGTGCCGTCAGACTCCACCCGCCAAATCTCGCCTTCCTGAGTTCCCGCGATGGCGTATCGGCCATCAGCGCTCCACCGCAGCCTCGCCGGGCTGCCCACTTTGATTGTGGTCTGCATGGTGCCGTCGTAGCGAACAAGGTAGAGCCGGCCGTTCCAACAGGAAGCTAACGTGGTCTGGCCTTGAGGATGCAGGGCGAAGTCGGACACAGCATCCGGGAATTGCCAGGACATTGACCACTGTTGGCGTGCCAACTCGAAGACGAAGACCCGATGGGCCTTATCGTCGGCCGGTAGCCAAGGGCAGCCCGCAAGCCCACGGGCGAACCAGCTCATCGGGACACACCATGCCAGGCTGCCATCTGGTGAGAGGTGGACCTCGAAGAGCCCTAGCTCGGGCAACGCGGCGCGTGCCAATTCTTCACCCTCGGCACCAAACACTCGCAAGGTTCCTTGTTGCCGCGGACAGAGCCAGAGCGGATGACGTGGACTCCAATTGGGATGAATTCGCTTCTGGCCAATCCGCCCATATCCGCCGTACTCAGTGCAAGCCACCCGGCCAGCGTCATGGCTGGTGGCAACGGAGATAGCTGCCTGGAATGGCACCATGGCAAACGGCGTCATGTGAAAGTCATCGGCCAGCGGGCGGAACTCGTCAGTGGGTTCCGGCGGCAGCGCCACCTCAGGCGAGATGGGTCTTGCCTTCCAGCGGACCACGCCCGTTGTCCCATCGATTGCCGCGAGCATGATCCCCAGCGACTCTAAGCTCGCTACACCTTGAACTTGAGACTTGCTATTGTCCGCCACAAAATATCCGCACACCAGAACACGACCATCGGCACTGGCCGCCATCCGCCAAGCCCGCTTACCAAGATTCGGACGGCGACACCACTGGCCGGGTTTCTCTGTTGCCTTGTCGTCGAGGTGAAACGGAGTGGTGAAGAGCCCTCCTTCGGTTGCAGTCAGCGTGTCGGCCAACGCAGCCCGTCCGCCAGTCTCCGGTGCCGTAGCGCATCCACCCCAATTCCCAGGCGTCGTCACACCCGTAAATGGGCGCGTCGTTTTCGCCGTCAAACAAAGCAAGCGTTGGATTTGGGTCCGTGAAGCGCGAGTAGGCCAGCCCCACTGCGAAGCGCTTCCCGTGGGGGAGGAAGGCGACTTGGCCAGGAGCCCAGGGCTCGAGATATCGCCCCCAAAGGACCCGGCCATCCTCGGCCAGCAGCCAGAAGTTGTAGTCGTGGCGGAAGGCCATCGTCGTTACCGCGAGTTGGCGGCCGTCAGGGCTGATCGCCAATGCCGAGACGCTCTGCGGCGAAAGGAATTCACCTTGACGCAAGGGTTTCGGAACCCCGCTTGGCTCGGGCGGGGCGATAGTACACTCAACATAATCCACTGTCGTTTCAGGCGTTGCAGAATCCGGTTCCTGCGACTGGGACCTGGCAGTCGTCCAACCTGCCCCAGGAAAGCATGCGATGAGACAGTTAGCGCAGGCGACTGCAGAGGCCGACCAAATGAGAAGTAGTTTCTTCATAGAATTCCTTTCGCCTTTATTGTCCGAGGCCGGACGCCACCATCGTCCATCGTGGTCTCGGGATACGGCCAGACCTTGCCTTCCATCTGGCCAAACATAAAAAGCACGCCGGGATAAATGCCGCAACATCCGGTCCATCCGGACCATCCGCCCGTGGATGGATTGGCCGGATAGGGGTGGGAATTGGGAGCGGTTCGCAGGTAAATGGATTGCAGATACGGATCCTTATAATACAAATTCGCCTGCATCCAAAAATTTTCATTTACCCAAGCCTCTCCATTCGGAATATTGACCGGACCGATTACATACGCCGGATTGCCGTTGCGCGATGCTTGGTCCGTACCGTATCGAACAATTGATTTGTCCACATATTTTGCATGATGAGTCATCACTGCAAGTAGATTCTTGGGTCCGCCGTTAGGCGTCATTGTGCCAGCGCTGGTGGAAAAACCCTGGGAAGTGGAAAATTGGAAAAGCTCAAAATCCCCAATTCGAGCAAATGCATCGGCCAGCACGGCCATAGAGCCGATCAGGCTGGCCGCATAGGCCCATCCCAATGAAGGGTAGGTCTCCTCCCACCGAATAAATTCCTGCGCCATGCCATCAGGAAAAACCGAGTGTCGCATCCATTCTTTGAAAAATCGCTTGGCTTGGGTCTTCAAATGGCTGTCATTTACCATAATCCCAACCAGGCCGGCAAACCGTATCATGTCCGCATCGCGATTGTTCCAGATTTCATGCCAATTGACGCGATTCCAACCATTGTAATGGGTTACGCAATGATACCAGGTGCATTTAGTGGTTTCCACCTGCCAGTTCGGACCGAGTGTCGTATAATCGTCGCTGTTTCGCTTCGGGTACATTTGCTTTATGGACACATCCACGGCGCGCTCCCAGTACAGGGCGGCGTTCAGGAACCAGGAATCAAGCGTGGTCCGCTCCGAAGCCGATAAGGTGGACCGTATGTAATCGTATGCAAACAATTGTCGATTAAGCCACATAGTAATTTCGAAATTCGGGTTGGGATGCCGGTTAAACTCAAACCCCAGCGAGTCCTGTCGGTAAAATCTGATCCTGGTTCGGCGGCCTGGGCAATGAGTTCATTGCGTACCGCATCGCGAAATTGCATATCGCCGGTTATGAGAAAGTAGAAGGCAGCATCGCGGATTTTTTCGCCTTGCTCCCGCCGGGGAGCAATCGGGTCATACGGTTTCACGCATACGGCGTTGATTTGCCCTTTCCAGCGTTCCAAAGATGGATTGGAATGAAATGCGTTGGCATGGCTTACAATTCGTTCCCAATCGCCCGGGGAGTTTGCGCAAACATCTCCCTTGGTTTTATAAGGCCCATTTTGCACACGCTGCCGCCAGATGGTCAATTCCTCCTGCGTGAAATGAAGACCTAAGCGATTTTGGGCAGAAAGAATCTCTGTGAAGCAAAAAAAAAGAGCAACCGCCCATTGGACCTTATGTAGAACACGCTTACAATTGGGAACCATATTTCTTTCTCTTCATAACCACGTCTGGTAAAAAATTTTATTCATTCTACATTCCAAAGGTGATTTTGTAAAAGGAGGAGTAAAATCGCGGTACTTGCCGGACCAAAACCGCGATACCACTGACGTATTTACTCTATTGGAGCCATTTATTCAATTCTTTTCTATTCACTTTTTTCTAACCGCAGTTTTCTACTGTCACTTAGGGATAGCTATGCCAAAGTTCACCGAATAACTATATGGCAATGGTTCCATAACTGACAAACTTATATAAAAGAGAATGTCTCGAGTAAAAGACGCCAAGTTCGGCCGCAGGCATTGGGGACTGCAAGTGAAAAGCACCACGAATGGCAGAAGCTATGAGCACCTAAGAAGTATATGGATATGCGTTTTCATCGGCGATTTGCAAGCTAACAGGTGACCACCTCAGCCAGTCGGCTGAAGAAGCCGCTCCAGATTTCGTCAACATTGTCTGGGGTATTCGCCGAACCATCTTTCCGGCCGCCGTTGGTCCGGGCGATCACCATGTTCCACTCTGGAATTACGATGCAGACGTTGTTGTGCAGGCCATTGGCATAAAACGTCCGGGGTGGCGCGCCGGGCCAGAGCCGCTGTCCGTTGGGCTTGACTCCATTGACCCACCAGTTGTAGCCATAGACTCCCGCTCCGCACGAGCGAGGCAGGTCATCGTTCGCCACGGACACCGGGACCTGCACCGAGGTGGCTTGGTCAATCCAGGAGGCGCTGATGAGCTGCCGGCTGTTCCAGTTTCCCCGATTCAAAAAAAGGTGGCCGAAGCGGGCCAGTTCGCGGGAAGAAGTGTAGATCCCGCCCGTCCAGCTCAACACACGCCCGAATGGAGAGTCGTTCTCCGTCCAGCGCCACTTGGTCATTCCGATGGGGTCGGCAATCCGCCTCTTGAAGAGACGGTCCAGCGGCTCCCCAGCGGCTTTGGTCAGCACGCTACCGAACTGCGACATCGCGTCGTCCCAGTAGCGGAACTTGCTTCCTGGTGGAAAGATAGGTGGGGCCGGTGGACCAGGGTTCCAGGAATCGCCCCGGCCTTGGGGGTCGAATTCGTAGCTGCCGCCGACAGAGTTGTAGCCCGAAGTCATTGTGGCGAAATGACGGAGCGTGACCGTGGGATACTGTTTAGCCAGTATTGGCTCTAAATCCTTGGCCAGCGTGCCGAGCGTCACCTTGCCATCGTCGATCAGCAGGCCCAGGACCGTGCTGGAGAAGGACTTTGTGGCAGAATAGATCTGGTATTCCTTATCGCTGTCGGCTCCTGCCCAGATTTCATAGCCGTTGCAGACAATAAACATCGTTCCAGTTCCGCCGTAATCGCCCAGTGCCCGATTCAGATACTCCATCGCTGCACTTAGTTTTGCCCCATCAACACCCTGCGATTCCGGTGTCGCCAGAGCCCAGGTTTGGCCTGGGAAAGCCATGCCTCCCTTTTCCACCATGGAGGACGGCCGTGGTCCGACAGTTGACATGTCCCATGACTCGAAACCGATTTTTGCCGCCGGGGAACCAGGCTGGAGACGGAAATTACCGTGCTCAGGATCGATGAACAGTGGATCAGCAATGAGACTATCCTTGTCCTGCCCCGTGGCCTGCCACTCGTCCCAGCTCTTGCCGCCGAATTGCACGGATTTTCCCGAAGCATTCCAATAGAGATTGTGGTTGAAGAGACAGTTGCGAATCGGGGAATCGCAGCGCGCGACCGCTTGTCCTTTGGTATAGTAAACGATGTTGCGCTCGAAGGAATACTCCTCAAGAGGTACGTAAAACGTGCCAACCGGTCCCACCTGGTCCCCCGCTCCCAAAGCGAAAACGTTGTTCTCCAGCCTGATGTTACGCGTGTTCTGCACGCAGAGCGGATCGCAGCGGTACACGAGGTTCTTCTCGTCCAGAATATCGGCCCCGGAATCGTGGTAGATCCCCCACCCGCCGTACATGCGGGAGCGGATGTCATGCACTACGTTGTACCGGATACGGGTTCCCGTGCAAATGCCCTCCGTGTAAATGCCCCCCATGTCGCCCATGGGGCCCTGGCCGATATCGTGAATGTGGTTGTGCTCCACGACATTGCCGTAGGCGTTGCTTTCCTCGAAGTACATGGCCCATCCGATTAAGATCCCGGTATAGTGGCGATCAAAGACGTGATTATAGATGATCTGGTTCCCAGGGCTGTCGCCCACGAGGATTCCGTAGGAAGTCATGAAGATCATCCCGGTTGGACCAATTTCGTTGTCAGCCACCGTAGTGCGTGCGCTGCCGAACCATATCTTTGCGCCACCGGCGCCCAGGTCGGTCATCCGATTCCGGGAGATTTCCACGTCACGGCAGCCCTCTCGCACCTCAATGCCATAGGCCACGCCATGTTCGATGACGCACTGTGTCACTGCGCACTCGCGGGCGTGCGTCAGGCGTATCGCCGCCGGGAGGTCATACCAGGCCCCCGTGTACCTGCCTTCCCTTGGCCAATCGGGCGGCTCAAGCCACTCGGTATATTCGAAGGTGAGACCATCGAAGTGCAGGTACTTGACAGGCGCGTCCCGGGTCCCTTCAACGCTCACAAGTTGAGGCAAACGCGGGGCAATAATTTCCACCTTTCCCAAATCCTCGTCGGGCTTTGGCAGACAGTACAATCGCCCAAGACTTCGGTCAAGATACCACTGCCCCGGCGTGTCCAGCGCCTCGAATATGTTCTCCACCCAGTAGATCGGACGACCTCCGTACATCAGGGGGCCGCGGCTAATGCGGTCAAAGGTCACCAAGTGCTGCTCCGCATCCACCGACTGAATGGGCAATCGGTTGGCAGTGCACGTGGCGACGGCGACGATCTCCACATCCTGAAGATTATGCCACGGCTTGATGTCAGTGCCAACATAGACAAATCCGCGGTCCCCGTTTACATCGTTGCCGCCCTGACTTGCGTCGTGTTCAGGTACTGCCTTGATGGAGTAGAATCCCTCCTTTGGCAGTCGCGTTCGCGGTCGGCGCTCGCCGTTCACGAAAAGCTGACGGAAATTCCAGCGACCTTCCTTCACATCTGGAATGTCGATCACCCAGGCCTTTTGACCATTCACCTCGGCCCATCGTCCACCTTTGAGGCGGCATCCTCCGCTGATGACGACGTTCTCTCCCGGTGCGGCCGTGTAAACGACCGCTGCGCCTTGCGTACCTGAATCTTCCGGACCGAACTCCAGCGGTGAGTCGAGATAATACGTCCCGCCGCGAATTGTCACCCGCACTGAAATCTGCGACCCTTGCGTCCGACGCAAGGCCCGAATAGCATCACGCGCCCGTTCAAGCGTCGCAAACGGTCCGTCGGTTGCGCTGGGGTCGCTCAACCGTCCTGACCAGGCGTTATTGCCATGGGGTGAAACGAAGAACTCCACGTGCGCCTTGCCGGAGCTATTTTGGGCAGGGGGCGCAAACTGCTCTCCCTTAACCTTTTGCACACTGGCAATTGCCAAAACTATACCTACGACCCTCCACCCTACAAAGGAACTGGTGCGATTTCTCAGGACTCTTTTGCTAAGACAAGTCATAGGAATCTCCTATCTATGCTCCAGCTTCGCTGCCGGACAACTCTGCCCAGTTGACGCAGGCAGGTGAATCCAGCCTCATTCGTGTCGCTGCAACAGGAGTACCCAATCCCCTTCTGCTGGCGGTGTGAAGCGGTGACTTCCAGTATTCTCGACTCGGCCGGGGATTGAAGTGTAGCGGCCATGCACGGGGTCGAACCAGCGGCCATTGACAGATGCAGGGAACACAGATACATCTATCTCGATGGCTTCGTTGTTTGGCAGGTAGGCCACCACTAGGTCACCTGCGTCACTCTTGGCCAGCGCCATGCGGCGAGTCACATCATCGGTTTGGTTACGAATTAGTTCGTGCGCGGGTTCCAATCGCCACCACTGGATGGTGGCCAGGAAGTCGTGCAGGTGCTGCATCTGGAACGCGCTCTCCCATTGCAGGGCTTTCTTCCAGTAATCATACTTCTCCGGCTCGGTCACCCACTTCCACACGGCACCGCTGCCCTGCGGGACTTTAGGTGGCAGATCACCGGCGCCGTAGGTATAGCCCATAGCGCCAGATAGCCAAGTTCGCCACGCGAGCGAACGTGCGTCCACCGCCCGCCAGCCCTTCTCGCCCTGCGCATCATACATAGCCTCCAGGTTGATAACGGGTTTGTGTGGCTCGTGACGGTAGAGATAGAGGTTCCACTCGATCGCGTGGTGGGCGCACCAATCAAGGTGGCCGGCATTGTGCCCGGTCTGCACGCCGACAAAATCCAGATATGGCTGGTCATAGTATTGTATGGAAAAGGTCGGGATGGGCTGGTTCCAGGGCGTGCCGGGGTGTTGGGTAATTAGATGCACAGCCGTTGCCTCGCGGGTGGCACGCCCCACATCGTTAGCCAAAGGCATAAACTCGCTGTCGAAGCTGGGCGAGAAAAGAACAAAATTGCCAAACAATCTCGCTACGATGCTACGGGCAAAAAGGCAAGCCTGAGTAGCTTCCGGATAACGGTGGACTGACTCCATCAAACCTACGAGCAGCACGACCAGGCCCGCTTCGTTGGCGCGTTGAATCTTATGCTCGAACGACTGCCAGTAGGACGGGTTCCACTGCGCGCAGGATTTATCGGTGAAGGGTTTTTGACCCTGGCGGTCACTCTCCCCAGCCCACTCGGGCGCTGGCGCCACCTGGATGAGGGTAAAGTGTTTGACAGCGCGGTCTGCAATGTAGGATTCCCACTCCTCGTCGCTTGCCCGCTTCGGCGCAGCCCAGGCCGTGTCACCGAGCCAAAGAAACGGAGTTCCATCGCCGTAGGTCAGGTATCGCCGATTGTCGCTAACCTTCAAGAAACCGTGTCTGTACAGGGCATTGTTACCCTGATACATCGCAATGTCCACCGTGCCGTGCTGGCGGTGTAAACCGGCGTTGGCGGTGTCGGAGCACTCTGTCTCCCACCGCCATGTACCAAGCGTGGGAAATGCGCACCGGATGCGGAATGTCTCGCCGCCATCCCAGAATCCATAAGTTCGGATTGTGCGGCCCCCCGGCCCACTGTAGTTAACCCACAGGATCACATCTGCGTAGGGATTGTTGTAGCTACAGGTGCTAATCAGGTTATGTTCCCACCGCTGCCAAGTGTGCGCGTTTGGTTCCGCATCAGCCCATACCGACTCATTACCGACCAGCACGCAGACCAATGATAGCAGGTGTATGGTCCGCAACACCGAGGTGAATTCCACCTTGTCTCCAACCATTTGGTTCATAATTATGTTCCTTCATTCGCGATTGGAAAGTGATTTATGGTTTATGCGCCGGCCAGTCGAATGGATCAGGGGCCAGAATGATTTGCTGTTGGGCCTGTTGGGTCGCCGATGGTTGCGAGTCGATCGTTGCTTTCAGAAGGTAAATGCCGGGTTTGAGTCCTTGGCTTTCAAAGGCCCCGTGCAACCGGCCACCCTCAGCTCGACCTCTGTGCTCTGCTATGGTTCGATTGTCCGACAGCAGCACAACCTGGATTTGGCTGTCGGCTGAAGTGGTAAAGATGCTCCACGGAATTGGTTCGCCCACGTAGTATTCATCGAGGGACGTCGTGACAGACAACGGCGGCTCCTCGATCACTTCCAGCGAGACGTCGTCGATATAGAAGAAACATTTCATGGCCAACTCGGCCTCTGGAATACTGCACCACGTGTGGATATCCATGCTCTCCAGGTCGTTGCTTAGGCGGCCTTCGGCTTCAAAGTGATTCCAAACGGCGGGATCATCGACACCGCCTCTGAAGTAGAATCCTTCCCCCGGCCCTTCCTTGAGGTTTTGGCGCAGACCCAGGCCCGACACTGTAGTTCCGCCGCCAAGCCGCATCCAGTATCCCACTTTGACGCGCTTGCCGCGCAGGCTTTTTACCATATCGCTGGAGAATCCCACGTTGACAGTGAGCCAGCGAGGGTCTCTTCCCTTGTATTCTGCGTCAGCGACTTTACTCAGGTCCCACTTCAGGGAGACTCGACCCGAATGGGCAGCTTCATCGGTCACTCTCAAGGCTCCGACCGACTTTTCCTTCGCTGTCGGATAGCCCAAATAATAACTGCCGCTCGGCGAGCCGTCGGCCTCCGGAGTATCCTCAAAAGAAGGATTGACAACAAGGTTTGGCCCGAGCTTGATTGGACTGGGCAGATTGTCCACAACTGCCGCAAAAGACAGGGCCAGTTCACGGTCACCCTTCAGGGCCAGGATTTCCCTGGCAATGCGCCACCGGTACCGGCCAAAGGCCAGCGGATTGTCTATCGTCGGCGCATCAGCTGCAAGGAGTGGCTCTAGCACCTTCTCGGCCCGTTTCGCTGGCTCGATTTCGCCCCGTTCTCTGGCCTGGCGAATCTGCTGCTGCAAGGTCGCCACATAACGGCTATCATCCACCCCTTCGCGGCAAAGCTCCCAATATATCGTCGGTGTCGGCCTGTCTACGCCGGGGAAAATCACGTTCCAGTCCTTGTGACCGCCGTCGAAATCGTTGTAAGGATTGGCCTGAGTGGCGGCAAATCCCCATGCCGTGACTACTTCCGCCCCCGAACGAAGAAATTCGAAGCCCGTGTAGCCGCGAGAGGCAAGTGTGCTGTGTGCATAGAACATACCGTTCTCGTAATACCAGAAGGGATGTCCCTGCTTTGCCTCTTGCAGAACCTTGTCGCGATTATAGTAACCGTAAGCATATATCCGCACGTCCACGCGATCGCCAAGGCGCTGTACGCAACCGGAGGTAACGGTAACGGCCGTTTGGCAGCCGGGAACCTCGTGGACAAAGTCCAAAACGTTCTCAGCGAATTGATAGCGGTTCTCCGTCTTGTTGTTGCCTGGCTCATCAATGGGAAAAAAATAAAGTTTAGGCCAGTTGTGCCTTTTGGCTTCGTCGCGGATATACTGCACAAGCCCGACGATGGCCTTGTGGGCTTTGGGACTGAATGTGCCGGGGATGTGCTTGTTTCCTTGTTCGGCGAAACCATATTCCAAATTTCGGCACGTGTATTCGAAGCATATCACCACCGGGGCATCTGATCCTAACCGCTTGAGGTAATCTATATCCTCCGGAAGCGTCGACAGACCATACGTGAAGCTGCCGTCGGGATTTTCTTTCACGTCGAAGTAATAATTGAGCAACACCAGGTCAAAACCATGATTGCGGTAGTCTGCAATATCCGTTTGGGCCAAACGCTCAACTTCTGCAGGCACCTTACGCCCGCGCCGCTCAGGCCCCCATAAACTTCCGACCGGTGGAAAACTGTCCAGCCATGTCCCCCAGTGTTTCTGTACAGGCCGATCCAGTTGAAAGGGCAGGACTAACAAACGCCACTCTAAGACGGTGGGCGGCGCCTTCTCCGGCCGCACCGTCAACGACATCCGATAGCGTCCTGCCGGTGTGTCTGGTGGCACCTGAACCGTCAGCCACCATTGCTTGAGTTGGCCCGCTTGCACTCGGCAGGCACGACCCACGGCTGGCTCAATCATCTCAGGCACGACGACATATTCGCCTTTGCCTCCCCAGCTGCTCATCCGTTGCGGCCAGCACCGGACCACGCCGACGCTCACGTTTTCGCGTGCGATTTTAGTTTGGCCCTTTTCGCTGACAAAATCTGTCAGCTCCACGGCCACATCTGACAATTCCTTTTGGGCGTAAACGCAGAACGTCGCTGGTTCGAACTCGCCAGGCGTAGCCATCGCTGTCAGCGGCTTTCCAATCGCCGTCCGAGCCGGAATGTAAGTCGGCACAATCTGCTCCGTGTAATCCACGGAAAATGCAACATAGCCGATATGCCGTTCTTCCAGCGTCAACTCCAGAGGTGGATTCATAGCGGTGTGCTTAATCTCCTTCCAATTCGGCAGCTCCTGCTCGGTCAGGAAAAATATGTCGCGTTCCAGTTTGGCGACCACCTCGGTAAGCTCTGGACCTTCTTTACCGATTACCAAACCGTTCAGTACCCAGCCGTGCTGACCTTTCAGTTCGATACGCAGTTGTCCATCCGCCGCACGGGTCTGGAAGGGTTCCATGAAAACGAACGCCCGACGCGGAATCCTCACATCGAGTTTCTTCTGGTCATTGGCCCATACCTCGAACAGTGGCGGGTCACTTTCGGCATCGCTTGCGATAAGCCACACGGTATAATCACCGTCGGACAGGGCAGTCAGAAAGGTGTTGTTGTTAGTCCCTTCAACCAAAGCACACGTGAGGTCCGACGTGGTGCGATACGCGCCATAAACGCTGGCGGTGTATTCGTCTTTTGGCTGCGCAATCTCGGAGCCACCGCGATCATAACTCAGCAAGCCTTCTGCGGACTGGAAGCCGTAGCCCTTTTGTGGCGTAAATGCGTCTTTATCAGTGACCTTGGTAAACCCGGCCCTTGTGACAGAGGTCGGTGTGCCGAACTGGAACGCGGCCACTTTTACAGACTGCCGGTTAATGTCCAAACTATCTGGAGGAAGTTCATTCGCAGTGGAAAGCTTTTGGATAAATGCAACAACACCTGCTGACACCACGACGAGTAACCATAACCACTTTCTTGTTTTCATCGTATATTTCATAGCTTATAAAGAGCGGAGCAAAACCACAGCACCTATGTCATACCTACCCTATTAAAACCATGTAGTCAATTTTTTTTATTCACTCTTTTTCAGAGCCGAGGATGTCCCGATCTCAGTTGGAGGTTTGGCTACTCCTGACCGTCATATTAGGCGACCCTTTCCTTTGCAGCAAGAGTTTTTTCCGTTCCGGATTCCTTTAATGCGGCCTCAAGCATCCACAATT
>Ga0315274_10002238_pt1 | contig 29354 bp, 28 predicted proteins | sample YL17G02_20_MG_FD_203700 | JGI IMG/M metagenome (GOLD analysis project Ga0315274, IMG submission 203700) | Sediment microbial communities from Yellowstone Lake, YNP, Wyoming, USA - YL17G02_20 | ecosystem: Environmental > Aquatic > Freshwater > Lake > Sediment | place: USA: Wyoming | collected...
GTCTGCGCGGGGCGGTGCGGCCCCGTCTGCGCGGGGCGGTGCGGCCCCGTCTGCGCGGGGCGGTGCGGCCCCGTCTGCGCGGGGCGGTGCGGCCCCGTCTGCGCGGGGCGGTGCGGCCTTGCGCGGGCGGGGCTGGATCACGTCCTCCCTCTGCAGTTCGTCGCGCAGCACGGTGGTCGGGACCTCGCCGGGGTGGAGCAGCAGCCGGTCCAGTACGGCGCGCTCTAGCGGGCTCAGCTCGGATAGTGCCTGGCTCACGTGTTCCGAGGTAGCCAGGCGCTTGGTGAGCGACTCTAGCAGGGCCTCTTTGGGTGGTCTCGGCCTGTGGCCTGCTGAGGTCAGGCCGCAGCCTTCGGCGATCTGCAGCAGGGCCTCGTACTTGTAGGCGTTGAGGATTTCGGAGAAGGGGTCGGACATGCGTTCCTCTTACGCGGCCTGCTTGGGCGTCAGCCCAAGCGCGGTCATCTCCTGCAGCAGCGCGTCCACCGTATCATCGTGCACCAGCACCAGTCGCGGCGACAGCCGGGCCACGATATGCTGGGTCAACGAGGTGCTCGCCTCCAGTTCGCGCGGTGTCACGTCATCGCCCAACTCCAGCAGGGAAAAGCCATCGTAGCAGCGCACCTGCCCATATTCGCTCCACCAGGCGTCGAGAGCCTCCTGCACAGCCTTGGGTACGGGCAGTGGGATCGTCTCGTTCCAGGCTGCCAGCAGATCGGGAAGGGTCTCGCCGCGCTCAAATGTGGCGCAGATCACCTGTGGATCCAGGCGGTACACGAAGCGGCCCGGCGCCGACTGCTCGAGTCGAGCGATGCGCCCCAGGAGTACGTGAGTCTGGGGCGGCACGGCTCCCGGATGCACGACGAGTGTGAGCTGCGAGTCGTCCACTACGATGGCATCGTCGGTTGACAGTTCGCGCGAGGTCGCCACCTGCCTGTCCCACACGCGGTCGGCCAGCCCGTGCAGGCGAAAGGCAACCAGCTCGCCATCGCGGCGGCACAGCTCGGCCAGGCCCAGCCAATAGAGGGGCCCCTCGAGCATAGCGCGCAGGAACTTGCCCTGGGCGGCGTGCCAGTCGGGGTCTCGCCTTGCGTCGAGTTCGCGCAGGTCCTCGCGCCAGGCCAGCCACCAGGCTGGGCGAGGCCACACTCCATTGTCGGTCTGTGCCGCGGATGAGAACTCGGGCCACAGCACGCGCAGCGCCGTCTCCACGTCCTGCAGCGTGCACCATCCTTCCTCGCCCGCCGTGGCAAGGAAGCGCAGCAGCATGTGGTGCAGGCGGACCAGTTGCGAGCGGAACTCGCGGTAGTTGAGCACAAAGCGTGTCAGCCGGCGCAGGACCAGCCGCGAGTCGGCGCGCAGCAGCACGTCCAGCTCGCTCCAATCCAAGAGGGAGATGTAGGCCAGGGCTACGACGACGTACTGCTCACTGGCCGGGCTCTGCAAGAAGCGCGTCATCACCTCGAAACGCGCCGTCAGGTAGCCCTTGTCGGTGCCGACCAGGTCCAGTTCGCACAGCAGGCGGCACGCGAACTCTAGCAGCCCAGGATCGCCATCCGTCAGGGGCTGCAGGGCTGCCATGCCAGCATCGTCCAGCAGATAGGGGGCCGGGGGCACCGCAAGCGTTCGCGAGGCGGCCGAGGTGCGCTTCCGGTTCAGCACCTCCTGAGGATCATAACTCCATCCGTTCAGGTAGGCCAGGGAGCGATCCTCCGGTGGGGGTTCCGGTGCCGACCGCAGCCGTTGTGGCTGCTGCAGGAGGCATTCCCAGACGGTGTAGAGGAGCTGAACGAAGCGCATGCCATCGCTGGCTTGCACCGGCGCGCACGGCGCCTGCGCTTCTTGATGGCACCACCCCGCTAACGGCGGCAGGTGGCGCTGCATTTCCCACGGGAACAGGTAGTGCAACGCTCTGCCTGGTGCGTCGCGCCAGGGGATCAGCAGGCCCCAACCGGCGAGATCCTGCATCAAGCCCGCAGCCTCGACCGGCTTGAGCGTTGCGCCCGACTTGCCACGCAGGGCCGTCATGGTCTGGGCCAGCCCGACGGGTGCGATCCCGCTGCCATCCTCGGCCACCAGGACGGCACTCAGGGCGTCTCGTAGGTCGGCCGGCAGCGCCGTCACCGCGCGCGCCACCTCGGTGGGGTCCTCGAGCAGCGGCGCCAACGCGGCCGCCATCTCCGCTTTGCTGTTGCACGTCACGCGCCAGCCGCGCTGCCTCGCGATCTGGCGCAGTTCACCCAGTGGGAGCTGCGCCAGGAGGCCCTGCAGTCCGAGCTCCGCTTCGTCGCTCTCCGCGGTGCCCGGAATGGCCGCATCCAGCCGCTCGTACCACCACGGGCGGCTGCTTGGCGGGGGAGTCTCGTGCGGAGCTGAGCCGACCTCACCCGGGTTCAAGATTCACTCCCCGGCGCGCCCCGCCCCTGTAGACTGGGCGTCGGCGCGTACCAGCGTGCCACTTCATTCTCGTACAGGATGTTGTAGCGATAGCCCTGTTCGGTCAGAAAGAGCTGGCGGTTGGCAGCAAACTCCTGATCGCGCGTGTCACGCGTCACGAGGGAATAAAAGTGCGCGAGCTGTCCGCGGCTCTTCGGGCGCAGGATGCGTCCTAGCCGCTGCGCCTCTTCCTGGCGTGAGCCAAAGGTACCCGAGATTTGGATGGCTACGTTGGCGTCTGGCAGGTCCACCGCAAAGTTGCCTACCTTGGAGATGATCAGGCGCTTGATCTCGCCCTGGCGGAACTGCTCGTAGCGCTTTTCGCGGTCGTGCACGCTCGTCTTGCCGGCAATCAGCGGAAATCCGTAGCGCTGCACCACTTGCTGCAACTGGCTGAGGTACATGCCGATGATCAGCACGCTGTCGTCGGGGTGCCGGGCCAGCAGTTGGTCGAGCACTTCCAGCTTGCGCGGGTTCTCGGCGGCCACCCGATACTTTTCGTGCTCGTCGGACATGGCATAGGGCAGCCGCAGCTCGTCGGGCAACGCGATGCGGACCTCATGGCATTCCGCAGTGGCAATCCAGCCCTGCTTCTCGAGTTCCTTCCAGGGGCCATCGTACTTTTTCGGGCCGATGAGCGAGAACACGTCGGTCTCGCGATGGTCCTCGCGCACCAGCGTGGCTGTCAGACCCAGGCGACGGCGGGCCTGGATTTCGGCGGTGATGCGAAAAACGGGCGCGGGGAGCAGGTGCACCTCATCATAGATGATCAGGCCCCAGTTTTGCTCGTTGAACAGGCTCAGATGAGGAAACTCATCCCCGCTCTGTGCCCCGCTGTCCTTGTGGCGCGGGTGATAGGTCATCATCTGGTACGTGCTGATGGTGACTGGCCGCACCTGTTTGCGCAGCCCGCTGTACTCGCCGATCGCGTCCTCGGGGAGGTCGGTCTTGTCCAGGAGCTCGCAGATCCACTGGCGGGCCGCGACGGTGTTGGTAGTGAGGATGAGCGTGGCGCACTGCAGCCGGTCGATGGCGGCGATGCCGATCATGGTCTTTCCAGCCCCGCAGGGCAGCACCACCACGCCGCTGCCTCCGTGCGCAGATCCGGCGGCATAAAAGGCATTGACCGCGTCCTGCTGGTAGCGACGCAGGGCGAACGGGTCACCGCCGCGCGTAGTCTCGCGCAGACGCAGGGTGAGAGGCGCGCCCTGCACATAGCCGGCCAGGTCCTCGGCAGGGTAGCCGATGAGCGCCAGGGCCTGCTTGACGTGCCCTCGACGCAGCGCGTCCACGCGCAGCCGCAGCGGGTCCACTTGCGTTACGATGTAGGGCTGCAGCCGCTTGTGGCGAGCCAGCTCAGTGATCAGGGTGGCATCGTCGCACACGAGCAGCAGCCCGGCGTTGTCCCGCAGCAGCTTGACGCGTCCGTAGCGCGACGTGTAGTCCAAGATGTCTACGCGCACGTTATCGGGCACGGGGTACTTGGCATACGCCTGCAGAGCGGTCAGGATGCCCTGCGCGCTCATGCCTGCGGCCGCTGCGTTCCACAGCGAAAGCGGCGTGATGCGATAGGTGTGGATGTACTCGGGGCTCTTTTCCAGCTCGGCAAAGCGGGCCAACTGATCCCGCGCCGCTTCGTAGAGGTGATTGTCCACCTCCAGCAGCACGGTCCGGTCGCCTTGCACGATGATGGGATTGCCCGACGTGGCGCTCATGATTGCCCTAGCCTCGCCCCATAGAGTTGCTCTTTGTATACAAGGGGTCAGTCTATTGTAGCGAAACTAGGGGTTCAAGTCAAATGAAGAATGAAGAATGGCCAATGCAAACTGACCGATGAGAATGCGCAGCAGAGGTTATTTGGCCATAGGGTTTGGGATTTGGGTCACTCTTCGTGCGTGTGGCTGTGAGTGCCAATCCAGCGGGCGTGAAAGCGCGCGATGGGGCGCAGGATGACAAAGATCATGACCGTGCCGGCAATGGCCAGCGTGTACATGCCGAAACCCACGGCCACGCCAACAGCAGTGACCGCCCACAGCGCGGCCGCTGTGGTCAGTCCCTTGACGTGCTCTCCCTGATGCAGGACCGTACCTGCGCCCAGGAACCCGATGCCCTGGATGATGGCGGCGACGATGCGCAGTGGGTCCCAAGTGGCGGGCATCGCGTAGGCACGGATCAGGTCCAGGGTCACCTGTATGAAGAGGGTCGATCCGACGCAGACCAGGGTGAGGGTGCGCAGGCCCGCAGGCTTTTCCACCGCCTCACGTTCCCAGCCGATGATGCTGCCCAGGAGCAGCGAGAGTCCCCGGCGCAGAACAATGGTTTGGATGTCCATCACAGCTCTCCTCTGTGGGAGATGGATTGGATGTGGTCCGCTACAGACGACCCATTCTAACACAGAAGCGATGGCCTGCGAAATCGGCGCGCAAGCCACGATTTGCCCTTTGGGGGCGATGTGCGTAGAATACGCGCCAGATTGCAGATATGGAAGTTGAGGCAGCGGTCAGTGCTGCATATCTAGCGCTGGCCGCTGGTTCTGTGACTAGCCGCGGGAGGTTGGCTCTTGATGAAGCATCGAGTGATTGTGATGATGGCGCTTTCGGTTTTGTTGGGCCTGGTGCTGGCCGCATGCAGCGGGCAGGCCAAGCCCACGCCCACAGCGGAGGCAACGGCCACGCCGTCCGCCGAGGTACCCACGCCGGAGGCCACGGTGCCGATCGGTGGGGTCGACGTGGCCCTGCAGAACGTGCTCAAGCCCGCCGTTCCGGTGGTGGCACGCGTAAATGGCGAGGACATCACCACGGACGCCTACATGCGCGAGTTGCGCACGCAGTTGTACTATGTGACGAACAGCTACAGCGTCAACTGGTTTGATCAGGAAGCGATCGGTTTGATCCCCAGCTTCCAGGACCAGGTGGTGCAGCAGATGGTTCAGAGCCGGCTGCTCGAGCAGTTGGCCAACGCGGAGAAAATGGACGTTACTGCCGCAGAGGTTCAGGCAGAGGCCGAGAACTCCAAGCAGCAGGTGCTGGCCGGCGGCACCTACAAGACCTGGGACGAGGCTCTGGCGGGTATGGGCATCACGGAGGAAGACTACCTGGCCCAGAACCGGGTCTATCTGCTCTATTCCAAGCTACTGAAGGTGCACGGTGGACCAGACACGGCCGAGCAGGTCCATGCCGCACACATCCTGGTAGCAGACGAGAACACGGGCAACGAGGTGCTGGCCAAGCTCAAGGAAGGCAAGGCATTTGCCGACTTGGCCAAAGAGTACTCTACTGACACGGGCAGTAAGGATCAGGGTGGCGACCTGGGCTGGTTCCCACGCGGCGCAATGGTGCCCGAGTTCGAGGAGGCGGCCTTTGCGCTCAAGCCGGGCGAGACGAGCGGGCTGGTCAAAAGTGACTATGGCTATCACATCATCCAGCTGCTTGGCAAGGAATTGCGCCCGCTGAGTGCCGACGTGCTGCAGAACGTGGAGCAGCAGAATTTCCAGACCTGGTTCGAGGCCGAGATGGCCAAGGCCAAAGTCGAGACGCTGGTCCAGTTTGAGCAGCCAGCGCCAGAGCCGACGCCGACGGCGTAAGGACGGTTGGCGGTTTCCAGTTGCCGGTTGGCAGCAGTCATTTGGAGAGCCTCCCGAAGCGTTTCGTGCGCGTCAGGAGGTTCTTGTTCAAGTGGGAGGCGTGCCTCACGCGACGTGGAAGCCCAACGTGCAGGGGGCGTTTCCCGTGAGGTGCCGGGACCTTCGGCTTGTGGTAGAGGCTCGCTTCAGCGGCGGGTGGCCGGGGTCCGGGCGCGGAGTTCCTTGAGCAAGACGGCGAGCTGCTGCGTGTCCTTGCAGCCAAGGTAAAGCGCGTTGCGGCCGCGGGGCGTCTCGTAGAGCACGCGCACGGCAGGGCGCACACGCAGGCCAAAGCACAGGTCGCCGGGTTCGATCTCGAGCACGCGCGGTGGCTCCAGGAAGACGTACCACCAGCCGCGCTCGCCGCCGGGCACCCCCACGCCCAGTAGGTTCAAGGCACGCACCCTGGCTGCGATGATGTGTTCCGCGAGCTCGGTGGTCCAGAACACGACCGGCACCTCCACCAGATAGCGGCGCATCTGGCTGACTTCAAAGAACCCGCTGCCCGAAAGGAAGAGCTTCTCCTCAGTGCGCAGGCCTAGCGTGGCCTCAGGAACGGTGATGGGGCGTGCGCGGAACACCAGGTAGCGCTGGCGGTGCGCCCATAGCAACAGCACGCTGAACAGCAGACACGCGGCAACGAGTACGGCGTGGCCCGCCGTGAAGCCGCTGTGCCAGGCACGGAAGGCGACGTAGGCTGCGCCAAGCGGGCCGAGCAGCATGGCCGCCACGTGCAGGCGCACAAAGGCGACCGTGGTGCGCTGCAGGGCATAGGCCGGCGCCGAGATCAGGCCCAGGAAACGCTCTACGATCGACATGTTGCCCCCTCGACGTCTAGCGGTTGACGAGTGCCACACCGCCGATGACCACCGCCGCGCCAACGAGCAGGGACCAGTTCAGGGGCTCTGCCAAGATTAGGTGGCTGAAGACGACCCCCCACATGGGCGACAGGTAGACAAAGCCACCCGCGCGACTGGCCTCAAGCTGCCGCAGGGCCAGGTTCCACAGGGTGAAGCCAGCCACAGTGCACGCCAAGGAGAGGAACGCGACGGCCGCCCAGGCTTGCCAGGGCATGGCCGCGGCTCGCCGGAACAGGTCCGCATTCGCGGTGACGAGCACGGGCAGCGTTCCCAGCACGTTGGCCGTGCCTGTGACGGCCAGCGGCGAATAGCGTTGGGCCAACGGGCGGCAGAGCACCGTGTAGGCGGCCCACGACAGCGGCGCGATGCTTGTTATCAGTACGCCACGCAAGTAGCCCAGGTTCACCTGCTGGCCGTTGGCAAAGCGCACGATGACGAACAACCCTACAAAAGCCAGGCCGAGGCCCATGACCTGCAGCCAGGTCACGCGCTCGCGCAGGAACAGCGCCGACAGCAGGAAGACACAGGCCGGGTTGAGCGCGATGATGAGGCTGGCGGTGCCCGCGGGAATGAGCTGCTCGCCCGTGTTCAGCGCCAGGTGGTAGGTGATCACGCTAAAGAGCCCCATCAAACAGAGCGAGCGCCACTCGCAACGCAGAAGCCGGCGCACAGTCTCGCGCTCGCGCCACGCCAGGAGCATGGCGAAAAGCAGGGCCGAGGGTGCGAAGCGCATCCACACCAGTTGCAGCGGAGTCAGGAAGCGCAGTGCTTGCTTGATGGCCACGAAAGAGCCACCCCAGACCATGGTCGTGGCCACCAGGGCTGCGTAGAGCGGGGCGCGGTTCTTCACGACTGCCTTCGCACGCGACCGGCTCGGGTAGGGGAGTCTTCTGCGACGGGCAGTGCGGCACGCGGACGTGCCGCACCCCGCGGCTGGTGGTTCACCAGGACCAGCCCGCTGAGCACGATGGCCGTGCCCAGCACGGTAGCTGGGGTGATGGGGTCACCCAGCAGCAGCCAGCTCAGGGCCACACCCCACAGCGGTACTAGATAGAAGAACGCGCCCACGTTCGTGGCTTCCATCTGGCTGAGGGCTGCGCTCCAGATCGTGAAGCCTACCACGGTGCCCAGCAGCGCCAGGTAGGCCAGGCCAGCCCAGCCCTGCCACGGCATGGCGGCCAGCTTACCGACGAGCGCCGGGCGAGCGATCAACAGTAGCGGGATTGTGCCCAGCATGGTGGCAACGCCGGTGACGGCCAGCGGCGGGTAGCGCTCGGCCACGGGGCGGCCCAGCACGGTGTAGACCGCCCAGGCGAGCGTGCCGCACACCGTCACCAATACGCCCCGCAGGTAGCGCAGGCCGATCGAATAGCCCGCGCCAAAACGCACCACGACAAAGGCGCCCACAAAGGCCAGGCCCAAGCCCAGCAGGCGGCGCCAGGTGACGCGCTCGTGCAGGAAGAGCGCCGAAAGCACAAAGACGAAGAGCGGGTTAAAGAAGATGATCAAGCTGGCGGTGCTCGCGGGGATAAGGCTCTCGCCCGTGTTGATGGCGAGTGGATTGACAAAGACGCCGCACAGGCCCATCACGGCCAACCGGCGCCACTCGGAGCGTAGCAGCTCACGCGTCGCCTGGCGCTGGAACAGGCAGAGCAGCGCGCCAAAGACCAGCGCGGCCGGGCCGTAGCGCATGAGTGCCAGCTCGGCGGGGCTCAGGTAGAGCAGGGCCTCTTTGATGGCGACAACGACGCCGCCCCACACCAAAGTGGTCGACACCAGGGCGACATAAAGGATGTTGCGATTTCTCATGAATGCGACGGACTCCTTGAAGACTGTGATGGGAGATGGGACCCTGATTGAACGACCCTCGCCGCACCTGATTCAAGCCTGGGCCTCCGGCTTGCGTGCTACCCACAGGATGCGTCGCGTCTCAGCGTCGGGTGGGGCAAAACCGAAGCACTGGTAGGCCGCCTCGACTCGTAGGCCTGCCCCCTCGAGGGCGGCTTGCGTGGCGCTGTCTGAGTACGCGATCTCGGCGTGCTCCTCGTCAAACCGGCTGTAGAGGACGTCCGCCTGCTGCTCGAAGCCCACCAGGTGCACCGTGCCGATGCGCGTCTGCGGGTCGTATTCGCTCTGCAAGACGACGGCCAGGTCGTGGCCGTCGACAAAGAAGGTGTTGTTGTCCCAATCGTGCTCGATCATCTCCTGTGTGTTCATGTCGCCCAGGAAGAGACCGCCGGGAAGCAGCACCTCCGAGACGCGCTGAAAGACCTGGCTGAGATCATCCAACGTGAGCATGTAGTTCAGGCTGTCATATAGGCAGGTGACCAGCGCGACACGGTGCGGCAGGCGGAAGCTGCGCATGTCTTGCTGGCTGAGGGCAAGCAGCAGGTTGGTCTCCTGCGCTTTGTGACGCGCCTGGGCAAGCATGGAAGCCGAACCGTCCACCCCATAAACCTCCCAGCCCTGCCGGGCAAAGGAGAGCGCCACGGTGCCCGTGCCACACGCCAGGTCCAGAAGCGAGCGGCCAGACACGGGATGGCGCTGCAGCACCTCGTCCAGGTAGGGGATCATGCGCAGGCCAAACGCAATCTGCCCCGACCGATCGTAGATCTCGGCGTAGCGTCCGTAGATGCTCATGGGGACATTATAGCGCAAGCGAGGAGAATTCCCAACGGCAGACATGGCGCTGCGTGTGGAGGTGCCAGGGCAGCCCGTGCAGGCGGGCGATCTCTTTGTCGATGGCTCGCAGGGGGCACCACAGTGAGATGGGAGCACGGCCTACCTGCCCTTTGTCGTCAGGTCGCGCGCCTGACGCCCGATCTAGCGCCCGGTTCGGGCGCGGCTGGCGGTGTGTACTGGCCGCGCCGGGGTACGCAGGGCAGGAGTCTGGTCCGGTGCGGTGCGGTGCAAAACGAACCTCACGCTTTCGTTTTGCATTTGACTGAGACTGTAGTACAATCACGCTCAGAAACGAAACCGACATGATTGTCTCCGATCCAATGCGCCTAAAGGTGTGCTGAACCCAGGGACGTTGGACGATAGGGTGTAGCCGGAAACGGCTATGCCTCCCGTGCTTGGGAAGGAGCTTCGGCGGCAGCTATTCATGCGCAGCATCCTGCTTGACCCAAGGCGGATGCTGTTTCTTTTCGGACCGAGCTGGCGCGGGATCATTTGCGCAGCCCCAGGCCCCACGTCAGGGTGGCGTGGCAAGATCAGCCTCTGGCCCCGAAGCGACGCACTCCGGAGACATCATCGCTGTGATCTGTCATCTCGTGCCGGAAGGAGGGCCAGCGTGGCTCATCTTGACGTGTACAGCCGAGCCATCAATTACCTGCGCATCTCAGTCACCGACCGCTGCAACTTGCGCTGTATCTACTGCATGCCAGAGGAAGGCATCGCCTGGCAGTCCCACGACAGCATCCTGCGCTATGAGGAGATCGAGACTGTCGTACGTGCGGCTGCCGCGTTGGGCGTGACCAAGTTGCGCCTGACCGGCGGAGAACCTCTGGTGCGCCCCGACGTTGTGAGTTTGGTGGCCATGTTGGCGCGCATCCCCGGGATCGATGACCTCTCCATGACGACGAATGGCATCCTCCTGCCGCGCTACGCGCAGGCCCTGGCCCGTGCTGGGCTGTGCCGCGTCAACATCAGCCTCGACACTCTGCGCCCCGAACGTTTTGAGCGCATAGCGCGCCTCGGCCACCTCGAGGACGCACTGGCTGGCATCGCGTCCGCCCAACGGGCAGGGTTGCAGCCCGTCAAGCTCAACACCGTCGTGGTCCGCGGCGTAAACGATGACGAGGTGCTCGACCTGGCCCGTAAGACGGTGAGCGATGGCTGGAACGTGCGCTTCATCGAGTGGATGCCGGTGGGGGAACAAGCGCTCGCGGAGGGCAAGTGGGCCAGGGGAGTTGTGACCGGCCAGGAAATCCGCAACGCGATCGAGGCCGAACTTGGGGCACTCGAGCCGGCGCTGCCTGGCCCGGGCGGGGGACCGGCGCGCTACTTTCGTGTGCGCGGGGCCAAGGGAACGCTGGGCTTCATAACGCCTGTGAGCGATCATTTCTGCTTCCGCTGCAACCGGCTGCGCCTGACGGCCGACGGCCAACTGCGGCCCTGCCTGCTATCTGACCAGGAAATTGACTTGCGCACGCCGCTGCGCCAGGGCGCCGGCGTGGAGGAGATCAAGGTGCTCTTGCTGCAGGGCATCGAACGCAAGCCCAAGGAGCACCACCTGGACGACTGCCTGCAGCCGGAGAAGCGCGTGATGTCTCAAATCGGTGGGTAGTGAGGTGATGAGGGAATGGGCAATGGAGCACTGGGCCATTACCTCATTGCCACATTACCCCATTACCCACTACCGCTCGCAGGAGGTTCGTGTGGGACTGACGCATGTAGACGAGAAGGGCCGAGCGCACATGGTGGACGTGGGCGGCAAGGTGGACACGGAACGGGTGGCGGTGGCCAGGGGCGAGATCACGATGCGGCCCGAGACGCTGCGGCTCATCGTGGACAAGGGCGTGCCCAAGGGCGACGTGCTGGCGGTGGCGCAGGTGGCGGGCATCATGGCCGCCAAGCGCGTGCCGGACTTGATTCCGCTCTGCCATCCGTTGCCGTTGACCAAGGTGGACGTGGCTTTCCGCATTGACGAGGTCGCGTCGCGCATTGAGATAACCGCCACGGCGCACTGCAGCGGCAAGACGGGCGTCGAGATGGAGGCCCTGACCGCGGTGAGCGTGGCCGCGCTGACGATCTATGACATGGCCAAGGCCGTGGAGCGTACCATGCGCATCGGCGACATCCGGCTGGTGCGCAAGAGCGGCGGCAAGAGTGGCGAAATCGTACTCGAGGAAGGCGCATGAAAGTCAAGGTCAAGTTCTTCGCGGCCCCCCGTGAGGCACTCCAGCGGGGAGAGGTCCAGCATGAGCTGCCGGAAGACGCAACAGTCGTCGAGCTCGTCCGGAGTCTGGTGCAGGCGTATCCCGTCCTGGGGCCCTACATGTGCCGCGCCAAGGTAGCGGTCAATCAGAAGTATGCCGCTGTAGAGACGGTCTTGCACGATGGCGATGAAGTGGCCTACCTGCCACCTGTGGGTGGAGGGTGAGGGACTGATGATGCGGGCTGATGTGAAGACCATGAAGCTCTTTGAGGTCACAACCCAACCGCTCTCTGTGGATGAAGTGGTCGCCCGTGTGGCGGACCCGGGCAACGGCGCGGTGATCACGTTCGTCGGTGTGGTGCGCGACAACACGGAGGGCCGCCAGGTGCACTTTCTGGAGTACGAGGCCTACCCCGAGATGGCCGAGGAGACGCTGCGCCAGATCGGCGACGAGGTGCGGCAGCGCTGGAAGAGCGTGCGCGGCGTGGCGATCGTGCACCGCGTGGGCCGCCTGCAGATCGGCGAGGCAAGCGTGGTAATCGCCATCTCGGCCGGCCATCGGCCCGAGGTCTTCGACGCGGTGCACTATGCCATCGATCGTTTGAAGGAGATCGTGCCCATCTGGAAAAAAGAAGTGTGGGCGGATGGGTCCGAGTGGAGGAGCGAGGCATGAGCGAGTCCTATGCGATGTTGAGCGTGGAAGAGGCCCTGGCCCGGGTGCTCAGCCACTTTCACGTGCTCGAACCCGAGCGCGTGCCCATCCTGGACGCCCTGCAGCGCGTGCTGGCGGAAGACGTGCACGCGGACGTGGACATCCCGCCGCATGCCAATACGGCCATGGACGGTTATGCCGTACTGGCCGCCGACACGGCCGGCGCCAGTCGGCAGAACCCCAAGCACTTGCACATCATTGCGGACCTGGCGGCAGGCTACGTGGCCGACAAGGCCGTCACGCCTGGCACAGCGATCCGCATCATGACCGGCGCTCCCATTCCGGCCGGCGCCGACGCGGTGGTGCGCTTTGAGGACACACGACAGGAAGGCGAGTGGGTCGAAATCTACGTCACGGTGCCGGTGGGCCAGAACATTCGCGCCGCGGGCGAGGACGTGCGCCAGGGCACGCTGGTCCTATCGCGCGGAGTGCGCATCCGGCCGCAGGAAGTGGGCATGTTGGCGACCCTGGGGCGCAAGGACGTGTTGGTCACGCGCCGTCCGCGCGTGGGCATCCTGGCCACGGGCGACGAGGTGGTTGAGATCGATGCGCCACTGGGGCCGGGCAAGATCCGCAACAGCAACAGCTATTCCAATGCCGCGCAGGTGCTGCGCTGCGGCGGCGTGCCGGTCATGTTGGGCATCGCGCGCGACGAAATGGGCGAGCTGAGCGGGATGATCAGGGCAGGTCTGGCGCAGGGACTGGACCTGCTGCTCACGTCGGGCGGCGTCTCGATGGGCGACTTTGACGTCGTGAAAAAGGTGCTCGTGGCCGAGGGCGAGATCACGTTCTGGCGCGTGCGCATGAAGCCGGGCAAGCCGCTGGCCTTTGGGCGCATCGGCGACGTGCCCCTGCTGGGGCTGCCGGGCAACCCGGTCTCGGCCATGGTGTCGTTCGAGCTGTTTGCGCGGCCGGCGATTCTGCGCATGCAGGGTCAGGTGTCGGTCGAGCGGCCCAGCGTAGAGGCCGTGCTGGCGGACGCGGTGAAGCGCAAGGACGATCGGAGGCACTATGTGCGCGTACGCGTGGAAGAGTCTGAGGGTGGCTACCGTGCCTACCTGACGGGCGAGCAGGGCTCGGGCATCCTCAGCTCGATGGTGGAGGCGGATGGCCTGGCCATCCTGCCCGAGGGGTGGCCCAGCGCGCCTGCGGCCAGCCGCGTGCGCGTCTTGATGCTGGACTGGACGGAGAGCGCGCACGGACCGGGGCCACGCCCGAGGGAGACGTCGGGCGTGATGCGAGTGGACGCAAGCAAAGGCTAGCGGGAGGCGCAATGACGATTCGAGTGGGCATTCTCACAATCAGCGACCGCTGCTCGCGCGGCGAGACGCAGGACACGAGCGGGCCCGTCATGCGGCAGATGGTGACCGAGCATCTGGACGCCAAGGTGGAACTGGAGGCCGTGGTGCCCGACGAGCGCGGTCAAATCGCGGCGACGCTGGCGTCTTGGTGTGACGAGCACGATCTGGAATTGGTCCTGACTACAGGCGGCACGGGGTTCTCGCCGCGCGACATAACTCCAGAGGCGACTCGGGACGTCATCCAGCGCGAGGCCCCTGGCCTGGTGGAGGCAATTCGACTAGAGAGCATCAAAGTGACCCCGCACGGCATGCTCTCGCGAGCCGTAGCCGGCATCCGCGGTGCGACACTGATTGTGAACTTTCCGGGCAGCCCGAAGGCGGTGCGCGAGGGGCTGCAGGTGATCCTGCCCGCGCTGTCGCACGCGGTTGAGATCCTACGCGGGGCGCAGGGCGCTAACCAGCGCCACGAGTTCACGAAGTGAGAGGTGAGCATGGGACTGAAGCGTGACACAACCGGCCGGCTGCACATCGAAACACCATTGATGGCCGAGTCCCTGATGGACAAGAAGTTGCTGGAGAGCACGGAGGTTGACAGGGTCTTTCGACCGCTGCCCGAGCTCAACGTGGTCAAGCTGGGCGGGCAGAGCGTGATCGACCGCGGGGCCAAGGTGGTGCTGCCGTTGTTGGACGAGATTGTGGCAGCGCGGGGCAGGCACCAGTTGCTGGTCATGACCGGCGGCGGGACGCGCAGCCGGCACGCCTATGCCATCGCTCTGGATTTGGGTATGCCCACAGGCGTGCTGGCCAAGCTGGGGCAGGCCATCAGTGAACAGAACGCACTGATGATCTCGATTCTGCTGACTCCACATGGGGGCGTCAAGATCGGACACGACGAGATCGTGCAGTTGCCGGCCTATCTGGCGCTGGGCGTCATCCCGGTGATGCACGCCATGCCGCCCTACGGCCTGTTCGAAGAGCCGGCCGAGCGTGGGCGCATCCCGCCACACCGCACCGACGTCGGTACCTATCTCACGGCCGAAGTGCTGGGGGCCCGGCGCTGCATCCTGGTGAAGGACGAGCGCGGACTCTACTCGGCGGACCCCAAAAAGGACCCAACCGCAAAGTTCATTCCCGAGATCGAAGTGCATGACCTGCTGGCGATGGACCTGGCCGATCTGGCGGTGGAGCGCACGATGCTGTCGGCTTTGGCCAATGCGCGCAGCGTGAAAGAGGTGTTGCTGGTCAACGGGCGCGAGCCTGGCAGTCTGACGCGGGCGCTGGAGGGGGAGAACCCAGGCACGCGCATCTACAAGCGGTAGCACGACTGGGATTGCACGAGCTGCCCGCACAGTGGTCCCACTGCAGTGCCCCAGGCAGGGCAGTAGGACGCGACGCAGTCGCAAGCTTACGGTCTGCGGCGGCCGTGCTGCGCGGGCGGCAGCGAAACGTCAAAAGTGCCGCCGTCGATGCTCAGGGCGTGACCCTCGGCCAGCGCCAGGCTGACCTGGCGGCGCGCGCGGGTCAGGATGCGCTGGAAGGTGGAGCGCGAGATGCCCATACGCGCCGCTGCGTCGAACTGGTTAAGACCCTCGAGGTCGGCCAGGCGCAAGGCCTCTAACTCTTCCTGCAGCAGCCTGACCAGCGTGAGCGAATTGAGCGGCACTCCCGCGGGCTTGTAGATGGCAGGCTTGGGCTCGCGCGTCAGCATGCGCCGCTTGCGAGGGCGGGGCACAGCGGGCTAGTCCTCGGCGGCCTTGGTGCGGCGACGATGTTGCTTGTGACCGCCCTCGCCTTCGCCGGCAGCATGCTCGCCGCGCGGCAGATACACCACGTCTGCGCCGACTTCTTCGGCCAGCTTTTCGAGCTCGGCGCGGCGGGTGTGGGTATGGTACACGTGCAGGTCGGCGCCCAGAACCGCGACAATGGAGAAGCGCGGACGGCCTGCGCCTTCTCCGACGTGCTTGCGCTCGCGTACAAAGATCTTGCTCATGAATCCTCCTTGGGGTGACTCAAGTACCATTGTTTTGGGCATATGCCCAAAACAATCATATCACAGGATGTGAGGTTTGTCAAATTGAAGTTCTACATCGGACTGGATGACACGGACAATGCCGAATCGAGGGGCACAGGCCACCTGGCGCGGCAGATTGCGGCGGAACTGGAGCGTGACTATCATGTGCACGGGGTCTCGCGCCATCAGTTGCTGTTCGATCCGCGTGTGCCCTACACCAAGCACAACAGCAGCGCGGCCATCATCCTGGAGGCTGAACGTGCGCCCGATCCGCGGGCGCTGTTGGAGCGAGTGCGGGGCATGATGCTGGCCGACTTCCAACCCGGCAGCGATCCTGGCCTGTGCGTCGCCTGTGAGGTGCCCGACGAAGTGACCGAGTTTGGACATCTGGCGCAGCACGAATTGGTCAAGCAGGGCCAGGCGCGTGGACTGGCCAACAGTCTGGGCATTGCGCTGGCCGGGCTGGGCGGCACCGAAGATGGGGTGATCGGGGCGCTCTCGGCGGTGGGCCTGGCCGCGAGCGGTGATGATGGGCGCTATGTGCTGGTGGGTGGCATTCGCGAGCTAAAGGGGCTGCAGCCCGTAGCAGCGCTACTGGCTGCGGGCGTGGCTGCCGTGCAGACGATGGACGGACAGCCGGTGACGGAGGGCCTGGTGGCGTGTGACAAGTTACGACCTGCGCGCCGGGGCGGACGACCGCTCGCCGTCGTGGAGTGGAACAGCGGCCACTGGCTGCCCCTGAAACTGGACTAGTGCCTTGGCCGAGCAAGTGTTGCGGATCCAATGGGTCCTGCTCCTGCCATTTGCACTTGACTGCTGGATTGTGAACCTGGGCCTGGCGATGATCGTCGCGCTGCGCCTGGTGCTGCTGGCCAGAGCGTGCACGCTGTTTCTGCCACCAGGACTGCGACCGATTCGGAGCGCTGGGCGGGCTGCTGGGTGGCCTGACGCTCACGGCCATGCGGTGCGCAGGCTTTTTCGCCTACCTCGCAGAGAAACGCTGATCGAACGCCCTCGCTGACGCCCCCCGGGCGGGCCCTTTCCGGCCCCAGGCGCAGTCGAGCTCCACGCACCACCGTTATGGGCAGTGGCCCAAAACCCTATTGACACGCGCCCCCGTTTAGCGTAGACTTGTCTCTGACTGAGCGAGTTGCACCTCCGAGCCCTCTCACCTGCTGAGACCGGTCTATGGTGTGGGGCCGACAGGGTACGGTTGGAAACGACTGTGCCTCCCGTGCTTGGAAAGGAGTTGCGCCGAGAGCGCCCGTCTGCGCGATGCGGCATCCTTTCCAGGATGCCGCATTTCTGTCTCTTAGCCGCTCTTGGAGGGAGACCAATCGGAGACGTCCTGCAGGGCCTGGTTCAGGCCATCCAGATGATCGTGACGGGCGACCCTGCGCTGATGCAGATCGTGGCGCTCTCTCTACGTGTCTCGGGCACAGCGCTGCTCTTCAGCACGCTGGTGGGCATTCCGCTAGGTGCGCTACTGGGACTCAGTCGCTTCCGTGCACGGCGACTGGTGGTAGCCCTCCTCTACACGGGTATGGGATTTCCTCCCGTCGTGGTCGGGTTGTTTGTCTACGTCCTGCTCTCGCGCAGCGGTCCCCTGGGCCGCCTGAACTGGCCGGTCATCCCGTCGTTGTTCACGCCCTCCGCCATGGTGCTAGCGCAGACCATCATCTCATTTCCGTTGGTGGCCGGTTTCACCATGGCGGCGGTGATGGGTGTCGATCCCCAGCTTCGCCAGCAGGTACAGGCGCTGGGCGCTACACGCTGGCAGACGGCGTGGACGGTGCTTTCGGAGGCACGCGTGGGCGTGATCGTCTCCATGGTCGCAGGCTTTGGCAGCATCATCTCGGAAGTCGGTGCGGTCATGATGGTGGGGGGCAATATCGAGGGCAGCACACGCGTGCTCACCACGGCGATCGTGCTGGAGACCAACAAGGGTCGATTCGGGTTCGCGATGGCTCTGGGCTTCATCCTGCTGATACTGTCATTCACCGCCAACGTGGTCATGCTGCGCCTGCAGGGCAGGACGTTCAACCAATGAGTGAGCCGGCATACCGACTGCGTCAGCTCGTCAGGGTGTACGAGGGCCGCCGTGTGTTGCAGGTTGAACATTTGGACGTCTACCGTGGCGAGATTCTGGCCCTGGTGGGTCCCAGTGGCGCGGGCAAGAGCACGCTGTTGCGCATGCTCAACTTCCTGGAGCCGCCCAGCAGCGGCAGCATCGCTTTCTTTGACACTGTGCTCGAGCCGGGGCAGCCGGTACCCATGGAGTTGCGCCGGCGGGTGACAATGGTCTTTCAGCGACCGATCCTGCTGAACCGCAACGTGTGGGCCAATGTCGGGTATGGCCTGCAGTTGCGCGGGCAACGCGATGCGCGCGAGTTGATTCGCTCGAACCTGCAGCGGGTGGGGATGCTGGAGATGGCGCGCCAGCAGGGACGCACGCTTTCCGGTGGAGAGCTCCAGCGCGTGGCCCTGGCGCGGGCCATGGTGCTGCAGCCGGATGTGATGCTGCTGGATGAGCCCACTGCCAACCTCGATCCGTACAACGTGGGCCTGATCGAGGACATCATGCGGGGGCTGAACAGCGAGAAAGGCACCACGATGGTGCTGGTGACACACAACGTGTTCCAGGCGCGGCGCATGGCGCAGCGCGTCGGTCTCTTGTTGGACGGCCAGCTCGTCGAGGTTGCAGACGTAGAGAAGTTCTTCCAGTCACCGCGTGACCCGCGCACGGGGGCCTTTGCGCGGGGCGAGATGGTGTATTAGAGCAGGTGGTGTGCGGCGCGAAACGTGTAGCGCAAGGCGCGAAGCGTTGTCTCATTGCAGTTCAACGAATCAGAGGGAGAGATCACATGAAAGGTATCTGGACCAAGCTGTTCGTTGTGCTGCTGGTGGCCGCCCTGCTAGTGGGATGTGCCGCACCTCAGCCCACTCCGACGCCGGTTCCGCCAACCCCCGTGCCGCCCAAGCCGACCGCGGTGCCCACGCCGGTCCCGCCGCAGAAGATGATCCTGGCGACGACGACCAGCACACAGGATTCGGGCCTGCTGCAGTACCTGTTGCCGATGTTCGAGCAGGAATTCAACGTCAAGATCGACGTGATTGCGGTGGGCACCGGACAAGCCATCAAGCTAGGCCAAGACGGCAACGCGGACGTGCTGCTGGTGCACGCACGCGCGCAGGAAGACCAGTTCATGAAGGACGGCCACGGCACGCGGCGCGAGGACGTGATGCACAACGACTTTATCATCATGGGTGCGACCGCGGACCCGGCCAAGATCAAGGGCACCAAGACCGCAGCCGAGGCCTTCCAGAAGATTGCTGCGGCCGAAGCCAAGTTCATTTCCCGCGGTGACAACTCGGGCACGAATACCAAGGAACTTGCGATCTGGAAGTCGGCCAATATCGAACCCAAGAGAGACTGGTACGTGTCTGCGGGCCAGGGCATGGGCGCAGTGCTGACCATGGCTGACGAAATGCCAGCCTACACGCTGAGCGACCGCGCCACCTACCTGGCGCGCAAGGGCGAAGGGCTGAAGCTGGAAATCATGGTCGAAGGCGGGAAGGACCTGCTCAACCCTTATGGTGTGATCGCCGTCAATCCCAACAAGGGGCCGCAGATCAAGGCCGAGCTGGCCACCCAGTTCATCGACTGGATCATCTCTGTGCCCGTGCAGGAGAAGATCGAGGCATTTGGCAGAGACAAGTACGGCCAGTCCCTGTTCTTCGCCAGCTCGGCCCCGTGGAAGGCAGCGCATCCCGCGCCGCAGGCTGCCGCTGGCCTAAAGATCACGGGTAAGGTGAGCAAGGAAATGGCATGGCCCGAGGCCGACGTGCGCGCCATGAAGACGATCTAGGTAGAGTCCAAGAACAAAAAGGGCGAGACCGCCAAGTACACCGGCGTGCTGACTAAGAACTTGCTAGACCTGGCAACGCTGGCAGTCGATGCCACCACCATCACCTTCGTGGCCGATGACGGGTACACGGAGGACGTGGCCCTGGCGGACGTCATCAAGTGTGCCAACTGCATTGTCTCGTTCCGCGAGAACGGCGGATTCAGCACCGTGCTTCCCGACTTCGCTGGCGGTCTGCAGGTGAAGGGCGTGGTCGAGATCAAGGTCAAGTAGGGCACAGCGCGGCACGACACGGATTGCCACGGATTGCACGAACCTGTGTGCGCGTGAGCGTGCCGGACGCAGAAGCCGTCAGGCCACAGGAAACCAAGGCTCTGCTACACTGGAGAGATCCGGTCTGGCAGGGTTTTCATTTCCCCTTGGCTGTGAATGGCAAAGCGATTGGCTACTCCCACAAGTCGGTGCTCAGGTACTTGAGCCCCGAGTCACAGATGATGACGGCCACGCTCGCGCCGCGGCAGGGCCCTTGCAGCAAGCGCAAGGCGGCTGCGACGTTGGCACCGGAGGAGAAGCCGGCAAAGATGCCCTCCTCGCGCGCCAGCCGGCGCGCCACGCCGACGGATTCTTCGTCGCTGACCTGCAGGTAGCCGTCGATGTGGGCCGGGTTCAGCAAGGGCAAGTCGCGCATTGTGTAGCCGCCGCCCTGGATGCGATGGTTGGGGTTTGTGACGGGCTGGCCGGCGAGGATCGCTGCACCTTCTGGCTCAACAATGAAGCAGCGAATCGAGGGATTGTGCTCCTTGAAGGCGGCGGCGCAGCCTGCGAAGGAGCCGCCGGTGCCGACGAAATCGCAGAAGGCGTCGATGGCCCCGCCGGACTGCGACAGGATCTCGGGTCCGGTGTGCAGGTAGTGGGCGCGGAAGTTGCCGCGCAAGTGGAACTGATCGGCTCGGAATGCCCCGCGCTGCGCCACAATGCGCTGGGCCTCTTGCTCGACCAGCGCCAGATCGCCGCCGGAAACCTGGCCGGCTTGCGAGCCGGGCAACTGGTCCACCAGCACCACCTCGGCTCCCAGCGCGCGCATCATGCGTGCGCGTTCCATGGAGTTGCCTCTGGACATGACGGCCACGAAGGGATGGCCTTTGATGGCGCACACGATGGACAAGCCCGTGCCCGTGTTTCCGCTGGTCAGCTCCACCACGGTTTGCCCCGGGTGGAGCGAGCCATCGGCCTCGGCGTCCGCGATGATCTGCCGTGCGATGCGGTCCTTCTTGGAGAAGCCGGGGTTCAGGCAGTCGAGCTTGGCCAGGATGCGACCATCCAGGCCGCGCGTGACTCTGGACAGTTCAACCAGGGGCGTCTGGCCGATGGCCTCGATGGCCGATGGCAGGATCACCATCTGTCGGCCCGCCAGCGCGTTGTGTGACACAGCACTCCTCCTAGGGCAAGCTGAGCGTTGCGGACGCCTGCAGTATAGCACAGGTCGTCGCAGTTGCTGAATCGGCAGGGCGTTGGGCTGTGGGGTCATGGATAGCGGGCCGGGTGAGCGGGACGCGTGACGCGAAACACGAAACAGGCTGCGCAGAAAAAGGGCAGCCGCGCCTGAGCGCGACTGCCCTCGCTTGTGAACAGAGACGGGCTCCAGGCTGCGATGTCGGCAGGTTGCAGTATGGCTGTGACGTGTGTGGGGGCCCGTCCCGCTGGTTTACCTGGGGGAATGAAAAGTCGACGAGTGCGTCCCAGAACCAGGGGGAATTGTACTCCGATATCGTAAATGGAACGTAAACGCAGCGTAAAGGTTGTGTTAATAATTCGAAAGAGATGATGGTTAGTGGGGGAATGGGTAATGCGCCGAGAGTGATGAGGGAGGACCCGCTAGTGAAAGGCTAGAAACGCGAGACGGCCCCGGTGTACTGTACATAGGCCGTCTCGCATCGCCTGAGACTGAGGACTCGCTGCCGCCAACCGTCACCGGCAACGGGCAACCGGGAACTGCTAGCCGTCTGTTAGTTCTTCAGCACTCCCAGTTTCAGAGTCTCGCCGTCCAGGTCGTGGTCTTCGACGTAGGCGCGCGCGGGAGGCACGTCGTTCAGCAGCGCCATGGAGAGCGTTTCCTGCTGGATGTACTCCGCCCAGGTCTGGAAGATCGGGGCAAGGTTGGCGCTCGCCTGGTAGTAAGTAGTGATCGTGTCCTCAATACGGAAGCCCGCGTCCTTGCGCATGGTCTGGATGCGGCGCACGATCTCGCGCGCCAGACCCTCCTGGCGTAGCTCGTCGCTGATCCCGGTGCTGACGGCGGCCATGTAGCCGCCGTCCTCGGCCAGGGCATAGCCGGGCCGCGCCTGCACGTGGACCTTGACGTCCTCCGGCGCCAAAGTGACCTCCGCGCCCTGGACGATCAAGTGCAGCGCATGTCCCTGCTTGAGCTGACCTGCGGCTGCGGCTGCGTCGAACTGCGTCAACGCCTGCTTGATGGCCGGGAATAGCGTCTTGTACTTTTTCCCGACCTGGCTCGGGATGGCGCTGACACTGTAGGTGGCGAGCTCGGCTTCGTCCGTCACGACGCGCGCCTGCTTGACGTTGAGCTCATCGCGGACTTGCTCCAGCAAACGCTGCAGGCCCTCGGCCTCGGCGGGTGTGCGCGGCTTGATCAGCGCCTCGGCCAGCGGCTGGCGCACCTTGACGCCAGCCTCGTTGCGCGCGGCATGCCCCAGCGCCACGACGCGCATCACGGCGCGCGTCTCGGTCATGAGCTGTGCGTCGATCAACGCGGGGTCGGCCACGGGATAGTCGCACAGGTGCACGCTGTGCGGGGCCTGGTCATTCCAGGAGCGCACCAGGTTCTGATACAACTCCTCAGCAGTAAAGGGCTGGTAGGGCGCGATGAGCTTGGTAAGCGTCACCAGGCACTCGTAGAGCGTAGCGTAGGCGGCGGCCTTGTCCTGGTCGGCCTCGCTCTTCCAGAAGCGCCGACGCGAGCGGCGCACGTACCAGTTGCTCAGTTCCTCCACGAAAGCCTGGATGGCGCGCGCGCTGCCCGTCATGTCATAGTGGGCCAGTCCGTCATCGACCACGCGCACCAGGTTGTTGAGCTCCGCCAGTACCCAGCGGTCGAGCGCCGCGCGCTGGCTCACGGGCGGGGCCGGCTTGCGCGGGTCAAAACCGTCGATGTTGGCGTAGGTGACGAAGAACGAGTAGGTGTTCCAGAGCGTCAGCGAGAACTTGCGCAGGCTCTCGGCCACCTGGTCCAGCATGATGGGCAGCGACACGCGCCGCGCATAATCAGGCGGTGACGTAGTGTAGAGCGCCCAGCGCATGGGGTCTGCGCCGTAGGCGTTGATCACGTCCTGGGGTTCAACCACGTTGCCCTTGGACTTGCTCATCTTCTGCCCTTCGGCGTCGAGGATGTGGCCAAAGCTGAGGCAGTTCTTGAAGCAAGGCTTGTCGAAGAGCAAGGTCGAGATGGCATGCAGCGAGTAGAACCAGCCGCGCGTCTGGTCGATGCCTTCGCAGATAAAGTCTGCCGGGAACTGCTCGGCAAAGCGCTCCTTGTTCTCAAACGGGTAGTGCCACTGCGCAACCGGCATGGAACCGGAATCGAACCAGCAGTCGATCACCTCGGGCTCGCGCCGCAGCGTGCCACCGCACTTGCACGTCAGCGTAACTTCGTCGATGTAGGGGCGGTGCAGGTCGAGCTCGGGCAGGTCAAAGCTGGAGCGTCCCAGGCGGACGCGCTTGCTGCCCTGAGCGCGCTCGCGCAGCTCCTGCACGCTGCCAAAACACTCGGAGTGGCCGCATTTCTCACAGACCCACACGGGCAGGGGCGTGCCCCAATAGCGGTCGCGGCCCAGCGCCCAGTCCACGTTGTTCTCCAGCCAGTTGCCAAAACGTCCCTCGCGGATGTGCTCTGGGATCCAGTTGACCTGCTGGTTGTTGGCCAGCAGTCGCTCGCGCACCTGCTTGGTGCCCACGTACCAGGTGGGTTTGGCGTAGTAGAGCAGCGGCGTGTGGCAGCGCCAGCAGAAGGGATAGGTGTGCTTGTACCTGGCCTCGCGGTAGAGCAAGCCGCGCTCCTTCAAGTCGCGGGTGATGAGCGGATCGGCGTCCTTGACGAACAGCCCGCGCCACGGCGTGACGGCGTCGATGAACTCGCCGCGCAGGCCAACAGTCTGCAGAATGGGCAGCTTGTGCTTGTGGCCTATCTCCATGTCCTCCGCGCCAAAGGCGGGCGCGATGTGCACGATGCCCGAGCCCTCGGTGGTGTTGACGAAATCGGCCGAGACCACGTAGCAGTAGTCTTGCTCGACAGGCAGGAAGGTGTAGAGTGGCTTGTAGTGCTTGCCGACGAGCTCCCAGGCGCTAAGGCTTCTCAGCACGGTATAGTCGCCCTTGAGCGCGTCTTTCAGTAGCGCCCTGGCCAGGATCAACTTGTCCTCGCCTTGTTTGACCAGCACGTACTCCACGTCGGGGTGGACGGCCACCGCCACGTTGCCCGGCAGGGTCCAGGGCGTAGTGGTCCACACCAGCAAGTAGGTGCCGGGTTCGTCGCGCAGGGCGAACTTTACGTAGACCGAAGGGTCCTCGGCCTCTTCGTAGCCCTGGGCCACTTCGTGGTCGGAGAGCGGCGTGCCGCAGCGCGAGCAGTAGGGCACGACCTTGAAACCCTTGAAGAGCAGACCCTTGTCCCACATCTGCTTCAGGATCCACCACACGGACTCAATGTAGCCGGTGGAGAGGGTCACGTAGGGATCGTCCATGTCGATCCAGAAGCCGATGCGGTCGCTGAGGGCCTTCCACTCCTTGACGTAACGGAAGACGCTCTCACGGCACTTGGCATTGAACTCGGCCACGCCGTATTCCTCGATGGCCTGTTTTCCCCGGCCCGTGAATCCCAGCTCCTTCTCGACCGCGATTTCCACGGGCAGGCCGTGGGTGTCCCAGCCGCCCTTGCGCAGGACGTACTTGCCCTTCATGGTCTGGTAGCGTGGGATGGTGTCCTTGTAGACGCGGCCCAGGACGTGGTGAATGCCGGGCAGGCCGTTGGCGGTAGGCGGGCCCTCGTAAAAGACAAAGCGCGGCGCGCCCTCGCGTAGCTTCATGCTTTGATGAAAAGTGTCATGCGCTTCCCAGAAGCCCAGTACGCGCTGCTCAAGCTCCTTGAAATCAACTTTACTGGTGACTTCTTGAAACATGCTGCCTCCTCTTGTACTACAGGTCCAGCCACATGCGGTCCAGGTAGTCCTGGAAGCCCATGGCGCGCCAGAAAGCCTGCGACGTGGGGTTCACGGCCGAGACATTGAGCTGCACGGATGTCAGCCCATGGCGGTGGAACCAGGCGCGCAGCTCACTGAAGAGCTTGCGGCCCACGCCTGCGCGGCGCCATTCGGGCACCACGCAAATGTCCGAGACAAAGCCATAGCTGCGCAGGGCAAACACCGGCGCGTTGTCGTGGAGCGAGCCGATGGTGTAGCCCACGAGCTGGCCCCCTGCCTCGGCTACCAGCACGTGCCAATGCGCGTCGGCCATCCACTCTCTGAGTACCGTGCCAAAGTGCGTGGCGCCGTCGGCGGCGGGCACGAAGCGTGAGTCCAGACGCGCGTGCAAGTCCATCATCTCTTGCCACAGCACCAGAAGCCCCGGCACATCCTCGGGCCGGGCGCGGCGCACAGTGATCCTGGACATGGCTCCACCTCGCCAAAACAAAGAGGCTCTCGTCCACGCAGGGACGAGAGCCATGCTCCCGTGGTACCACCCCAATTGGCTTAAGTGCCCACTCTGCGAGGTACGTGTTCATACCCCCGCCGTGCTAACGGGCGGCGAATCCGGCCAAGTCTACTCGTCGGCCTGCTGGCCAGCTTTGGGTTGGCAGCTCCGGAAGGATTTTCGCTGGGTTGACCGCGCCCGGCTCACACCAGATGCCGGGCTCTCTGGGCGATGGCCTCCAGGTACTCGGTTCCATCATCGCTTTTGTAGGAGAAGTATTGCACAGAAGGGGCGTTTTGTCAAATCAAGGCGCCAACCGTGCAGGCACTACCTGTCCTCGAAGCGCGAGTCGTCGAGCTCGCGGCGCAGATCCTCCGCGCTACGGGAGGCCGGCAGCGGGGCGCCGGGAGCGCTACCCTCGCGTTCCGCAGCCTCGGCGGCCGCAAGCTCGGCTGGGGAGGCGGCGCGCAGCAGGCTCCACTTGCCACAGTAGGGGCAGCGCTCGATCTTGCCGAATCCCAGGTGAGGTGTCCACCAGTGCAGCGCCAAAGGTCGCCTGCACTTGGGGCAGACCGCGCCGCCCGAGATGCCATAGTGGTGTGGTGCACCGGCGGATGGCAGGCTGCCCTTGCGGCGGAAAGAAGCAAAGTAGGTGATGGCATAGGAGAGCAACATGATGCCGACGATGCCTCCCACCAACGGGAGGACGGTGCTGGTGGTGGCGCGGCCTGCTTCCTCGGCCGTCAGGAAGATGGCGTGCTGCTCGCTGGAGCGCAGCTCGGCGCCAGAGGCTGTGTAGCCGAGGGCAACCATGGTGTGGGGCCCGGGCGCAAAGGCGTCGGTGTCGAACTGCAGCTGGAAGGGCGGTTCACCGACCTCGCCCATCGGCTGTCCATCCAGCAGAAAAACCACACGGTTCAGGTCCGTGGGCCCGCTAGCCGTCAGCCGGAAAGTGCCCTGGATATCGCCCTTGAAGCCGCCGTAGCCAAAGTAGCGCCGCAGGCCCAGCTTGAGCTGCGGCTGGTCCCCCTGCGCCGAAAGCCGCGCGGTGCAGATCAGGCTGAGCAGGCACGCGACTGCAATCCCCCAGCAGACAGTGCGTTTCATCGAATCCCTCAAGAAAGCAGCGACATGTGAGCGGCCGTGCTAGCGCCAGCGCGTGAGGATGGTCTCGCGCTGAAACAGGCGCACAGCCAGGTAGACCATGAGCACGTCGATGGCCAAGAGACCGAGGGCGAGCAGCACAACCAGCTTGCGATTGAGGAAGAGCACTCCGGCGAGCTGGCCGAAGAAGATCAACAGGAGTGGCAGCATGACCACCGCCGAGAGCTGCTCGGCCACGCGTGGATCGTTGACGCGCGAGGACACCATCAGCGAAAAGTTGACCGAAAGGATGGCCAGCAGGGGTCCAACCACCAGCACGGCCAACAGCCACATCGGGTCCAAGATAGCCGCGAAGACGGCGGGATTGGGGATCATGATCTTGGCTCCGACGGCAAACAGGACAAAGCTGCCCCAGGTAGCCACTACGGCGGGGATCGCTGCGGCCATGTTCTTGCCCGCGAGCAACTCGGCCGTCGTGATGGGCGTGGCCAGTAGCGGTTCCAGACTGTGCGTGGTCTTCTCGCCGACGATGGAGTAGGCGGCGATGTTCACCGGCACCATGAGTGGCGTCAACATGAAGAGCAGCATGAACTGGCTCACCATGTAGACCAGGAAGTAGTCCCCTCCGCTCAGCCCCGGTGGAAGGCTCAGGACGAACTGGGGAGGCAGCGGAGTGCCCGCGCTGCTCGTGGCCACGTCGCGCATGGTGTAGATCATCACGAGAGGGATGGCTGTCAGCAGTAGAGGCATGAAAATGACGGAAAACACCACAAGCTGGTTCCTGAAGACCTCGGCCCATTCCTTGAGGATGATGGTCTTGATCTTGTGCATCGTGACTTCCTGTAGGACTCGAATTCGTGGCCTGGCACACTGCCGGTGCGCGACCATCTGAACGACTGTCGCGGGGCCGGCACTGCGCCGGCCCCGCTCAGGCGGACTTGATCAACTGCAGGTAGACGTCTTCCAGTGAGCGGCGCAGCTCGGCCACGAACTGCACGTCGGCGCCCAGGCCCACCAGGATGCGCACGATGTCCGGATTGTTGGCCTCGGGGTCGTCCAGCGTGACCAGCAGCTTGTTGTCAAGGATCTGTGCGTTCTTGACGAAGTGCAGCCCGGAAACCGCGTCGGCCACGGCCTGTGCGGCGTGTCGCAGGTGAAAGACCGACTTGCGGCCAAAGACTTGCGAGCGCAGGCGCGCTGGCGTGTCGACCACCAGCAGGCGCGTCTTGAAGACGGCGATGCGGTCGCACAGGCGATCGGCCTCGTCCAAATTGTGCGTGCACACAACGATGGTGCGGCCCTCGTGGCGCAGCTCGGCGATGAATTCGCGCACCAGGTGGGCAGCCTCAGGGTCTAGGGCGGCGGTGGGCTCGTCCAGGAAGAGCACGCGCGGTTCGTGCAACAGGGCGCGTGCGATGGCCAGCTTCTGCTTCATACCCTTGGAGAATGCGCCCGCGGGATCGCCCCGACGGTCCCACAGCTCCAGCATGCGCAAGTACTTTTCCACCTGGGCAGCGGGGTCTTTGACCTCGTACAGGCTGGCGTAGATGAGAAGGTTGCGCTCGGCGCTCAGGCCATCGTACATGCCAGGAGTCTCGGTCAGAATCCCGACGCTGCGTCGGATGTTGATGTCGTCCTGGCCCACTCGGTAGCCATTCACCACGGCCGTGCCGCTGGTGGGGCCAATCAGGCTGGTCAGCATGCGCACGGTGGTGGTCTTGCCTGCGCCGTTGGGACCGAGGAAGCCGAAGACTTCGCCCTCTGCCACCTGGATGGTCAGGCGGTCCACAGCCACGATGTTGCCGAACTTTCTGGTCAGGTTCTCTGTCTGAATCATCGTCCGTTCCTGATGGATGCAAGTCGGTTGTGTCCGTCAGATTCGCGTAGGTTCCGGTTCCCTTAGCGTGCTGAGCAGCTTCTGCAGGTCCTCCGGCAGCGGTGATGTAAACTCGACGGTCTGACCTGACCCGGGAAGCGCAAAGGCGATGCGTGCGGCGTGCAGGAACTGGCGATCCAACGCGAGGCGCTGCTTGCGCAGGCCATAGACGCGGTCTCCGACCAGCGGGTGGCCGATGAACGCAAAGTGAATCCGGATCTGATGCGTGCGTCCGGTGATTGGCTCGGCGGCAACCAGCGAGTGTTCCCCGAAATGCTCTTGCACGTGGTACTCTGTGCGCGCCTCGCGTCCACCCCGCGTGACCACGGCCATGCGCTGGCGGTGTTTCGGGTCACGGCCAATCGGCGCATCGATCACGCCGTTTGGGACCGGCAGCACGCCCTCGGTCAGCGCCAGATAGGTCTTGTGCACCAGGCGCTGCTTGAACTGCTCTTGGAGGTTGCGGTGCGCGGCGTCGCGCTTGGCCACGATGATCAGCCCAGAGGTGTCTTTGTCCAGACGGTGGACGATCCCGGGGCGGGCTACGCCCCCGATCCCGGCCAAGTCCGGGCAGTGTGCCAGCAGCGCGTTGACCAGCGTCCCGCTGTGATGCCCAAAGGCGGGATGCACGACCATGCCGGCAGGCTTGTCGACCACCACAATGTCTGCGTCTTCGTACACAATCCGCAGCGGGATGTCCTCGGCCCGCACGACGGTAGGCTCTGGCGGCGGGACGCGTATCACGATCGCGTCACCGGCCTCGACCTTGTAGCTGGCCTTGGGCACCTGCGCCGCCACGGTCACACGGCCTTCATCCAATAGCTTCTGGATGAAGGACCGCGAGAGGTCGGGCACGTGCTGTGCGATATAGCGATCAATGCGCAGCCCATCTTGTTCCACGTGCAGCTCTAGCGTGCGTTCCATAAGGGCAGACTCTAGCGCGAATGTCGCATTTGTGCAAATGGAGATCGTGAGAGTGTT
>Ga0315274_10002240_pt1 | contig 29343 bp, 36 predicted proteins | sample YL17G02_20_MG_FD_203700 | JGI IMG/M metagenome (GOLD analysis project Ga0315274, IMG submission 203700) | Sediment microbial communities from Yellowstone Lake, YNP, Wyoming, USA - YL17G02_20 | ecosystem: Environmental > Aquatic > Freshwater > Lake > Sediment | place: USA: Wyoming | collected...
AACTGGTCCCCTCTCTTTGGCAAAAAGAATGACGACATTTTTCGCAAAAAGTTGCTGTTTAAACTCCAAATCAATTTGTTCACTACCGCCGTTAAATCTCAAATATCTATTATTGGCTGCATCATATTGCCAATTAACGTCATAATCGCTCTTATTGTCCCAAAAGCCGAAAGAGATTCTTGTGGCCACATCTACCTGGGGCTTATCGTCTATAAATTTCCAGGAAACAAAATTTTTGTCCCAGGCTGTGCCCTTTTTGTCCTTTGCACCCAAACCTCTTTTTTCTGCTTCTTCGTAGGCCGCATCGAGCGAAGCCATCATTGTGTGTTCCGTGGCAACAGGGTGGTCAAGCCTTTCGTAGTTTCTCCAAAAAACCGGGAATCCGGAATCATAAGTTGTGTCAAAGTCATTTCCGCGAGGTGCCCTCCAACCCATCTGCTCGAGCATTTCAAGTGCCCTGACTTCTCTTGTCGTGTCGCCGCTACCAGAAAAGTCATTGGCCCCTCCTACATGCATAAAAATGGGTTTATCTCCATATTCGGCCGCATAATCAATAAAGTAAATTCGGGCGCTTCTGACCGGAGCAATTTTTACTTCCTCCGCAGCCGTATTGCAGTAATAAACTGCCAAAAATCTTGTAATGCCCCCTTCCGCAACTATTTCATAGATAACGTCCGCTTTTGAAAGTCCCGAGGACGGGCGGGAATCTGCGTGGTTTTCTATCATTGCCGTTAGGGGGCGCCTTGCCTCCCAAATCTCTCTCTCGACTTTAGTAAACATTCCTCCGTTTAGGGGACAGTCCTCGGTTTTGGGTAAATCAAGATTGATTCGCGAGCGCCCTTTTTTAATATCGGTCGAGGCAACTTCATCCTTTTTAACGAATGAGAAAAATGCCAGAGAAACTCCCGAGGACAAAAGATAAAGACCCAGGAAGGAAAGAGCGATTGTTGCGCTCTTAGACGAAAGAAAAACTTTCGCTTTTGAAAAGAAATTATTCATTATTTAACCTTTTTGAGCTTTAGCCAGGGCTTTTACTTCCTCATCCGAAAGCTCAAACTCGCTTTTGCCGTTCTTTATTACCTTAGCATAAATTCTGGTTCTTTCTCTTGTATGAAGACCGGTAATAACTATCCCCGTATCTTTGCCATCCAAAAGAGCCAGAGAAAAACTATGATCCCCGCCTATTTCTTTAAAGGGATTAAAACGAATTAATCCCACCTTTTGTACATGGCCAAATCCCTCTTCTTTAAGCTCTCTTACCTGCCTATTAAGCTCCTCTACACCTTGGGCATTTTTTGCCTCCCGGATGAGGATTCCTTCAAGTACTTTTTTAAGCTCTCCCCCCTCTGTCCCTTTAACTAGGCGACGAAAAAAGTTCGCAAACAGTAAAAATGTAATAGTCAGAACCCCGAGCCAGATACCGAAAACCCAAGGTAATAAAGTTTGTATGCTCATCGGGCTCTTGAACACTATTGAGTAACAGCGCTACTCGCTTGAACTCAAACATTTTTGCACCTTAGGAAACTTGTGTCAAGGCAATCTTGGTGGCAAAATACTTTGTATATGGGTAAAAGAAGGACAAGGGCCGAAAAGGAGAAAGCTCGCCACTCCTTTTTATATTCTTGGCAAGGTCAGCCTGAAAAAGGACAAGTTAGGCACGATGTCAAGGGGCAATTTAAAAATGAGCCTAATGATGCTTCTCTCAAACATCGCAAGGCCAATAATGCCAATGTTTTGGCTAAAGATAGCACTTTAGCTTCAATCCAGCGGGATATGGTCAAAAGCCTCATTTTGGCCAGCCTCATCTTGGCAGCCGAGGTGGTGGTATACTTAGCTTGGTTTTGAAATCACTGTCCCGGAAAGGGGGTGAAGTAATCATGATGTACTGCGTAAAGTGTCGCACAAAAAGAGAGGGCAAAAACGCCCAAGCCGTAACGATGAAGAACGGCAAGAAAGCAACAAAAGCTGTTTGTGAAGTCTGCGGCACAACAATGTTCAGAATTGGAGGTTAATCTTCTTTGAACATAAATACAAAAGGGATCCTGAAAGGTCGGGGTTCCCTTTTGGTTAGAGATTACTCTAACAGTATTGTTACGGGGCCATTAAGCTCCACCGAAATCTCCATATAATCCCCAAAGCTTCCCGTTTCAACTTTAATTCCTTTTCCCCTCAATTGAGAAACAAAATGTTCGTAGATTTTCTTGGCGGTTTCAGGCTCGGCAGCCTGAATAAAAGAGGGCCGATTGCCCCCGGAGATATCCGCGTAAAGAGTAAATTGGGAAACGACCAAAATTTCTCCAGCAATATCTTTAACGGACAAATTCATTTTATCCTCTTTATCGGCCATGACCCTAAGTTTGGAAAGTTTCTCGGCCAAGGCCTCAGCATTTTTTTCCGTGTCTCCCTTCTTCACTCCCACCAGAACAAAATAGCCTTTACCGATTCTCCCGACAACAGAATCTTTCTTGTCCTGAGCTTGCCGAAGGATTACCTCTCCCTTTTTTACCCTTTGCACCACCAGCCGCATATGAGTATTATATATGCCTAGGAGTGAATGAACCAAAACTCAAGTACAAAAGGGTTCTTTTGAAACTGACGGGGGAATTATTTGGAGACAAAGACGGCAAGGGGATTAATTTTGCTTCATTTGAAAAAATCGCTTCACAGATTATTAAAATTTGGAAATCTACCAGCATAGAATTGGCAATTGTCGTTGGCGGCGGCAATATCTTCAGGGGGAGAGAGAAAACCATCCGGGTTGACCAAGCAACCGCTGATTACATGGGTATGCTGGGAACAGTGATTAACGGTATGGCTCTCCAAGAAGCTCTCGAAAGATTGGGGGCACCTACGAGAATGATGACGGCTTTTGAAATCCGCTCGGTCGCCGAACCTTATATAAGAAGAAGAGCCATAAGACATCTAGAAAAAGGAAGAATTGTCATCCTTACCGCCGGAGTCGGAAGTCCGTTTTTCACCACCGATTCAGGAGCAGCCTTACGGGCGATAGAAATCAATTGCCATCTTATTCTTAAAGCCACTGATGTCAACGGCATTTATTCAAGCGACCCACAAAAGGATAAAAAGGCAAAATTCTACTCAAAATTAAGCTATGAAGAAGCAATCAGAAAACGTCTAAAGATTATGGATACAACCGCTTTTGCTCTTTGTCAAAAACAAAAAATGCCAATTATTGTCTTTAACATCGAAAAACTGAACCAGCTTGGTAAAATCCTCGAAGGCCAACCTCTTGGCACCCTCGTTTCCTAATTCTGCCTTTTTGTGATATAATGGCCTCGTTCTGGAGGAAGGATGATCGCTCGCCTTTGGCGAGAGGAAAGTCCAGGCAGCCGAAAGCAGGGTGTCCGCCGCAAGGTGGAGCGGGTAACCGCCAGTCAGAGCCACAGAAACTATGTCGGCCAACTAACCCTAAAGGTAGTAGGTACGAGTGAAAAGGGGCAATCCTCCCCGCTGCAACCTCCGAAAGGGTCGTTTGAGGTAGCTTTCCCGAGACCCAAGGTTTGAGGGCTTAGACAGATGATCGTCTAAAAACAGAACCTGGCTTATTAGCCTCCAGAATATGAAGATAGCCCACCCTAAAGGTGGGCTTCTTCTTTGAGAAGAACCTGAACGGTAAGAACAATAGGAACCGAAATTACAACTCCTACGACTCCCGCTATCCTAAATCCAACCGCCAAGGCAAGAAGAGTAATAATGGGAGAAACCCCCACAGACTTCTCCATCACCTTGGGAACAAACAAATAATTTTCTAGTTGCTGAATTAAAAAGGCTAGGGCTGCAACGGCAAGACCCATTAGGGGAGAAATACTAAGTCCAATAATTACCCCCGGAATTGCAGCTATCACCGGTCCCAAATAAGGAATTATCTCAAGAAGTCCCGAAAGGATTGCCAAAGGCAAGGCAAATGGAATACCCAATATGACAAGTCCGATATAGTTGGAAACTCCAACCAGCACCATGAGCGTAAGCTCACCCCTCGCCCAACCTCCAAGTCTTGACTCTAAGAGATCAATTATTCTTCCCAGCTCTCTTTTTTTGTCCTCTCCGAAAAATAGCCCCAATTGGTCCTCCAATTTATCCCTGGCAAGAAGAAGGTAAAAAGCAAGAATAAGAACGGTGATAACCGCTATCACGTTTGAAAACACGGAAACCCCTACTTTAATAATCTGGCCCGGGATAGCCCCAAGCTGGGATAGAAGCTGCCCGGTTATTTGCTCGTTAATATAATCCCCAACCCCGAGAGAACTCAAATACTTAGGCAAATTATTTGCAAAACTAGTCGTCTGCTCAACTAAGGGTGGAATTATACCCGCAAGGGCCGCACCAAAAACACCGAAAACAACCAAGTATGCGATAAAAACCGAAATTGCCCGAGGGATTTTTAATTTGGAAAGGCGCGTTACCAAAGGATTAAGAATGGCCATTATAAGAAGGGCCGCAAAAAGTTCCAAGATAAGGTCCCTAATGTAATAAAGAAACCACAAGGAAATAAGGAACAAAACCGCAAAAATTATAGTCCTGTGGGAAATTTCAATTTTTCTTGGCATAGTCAGAAGAATACCAGATTTTGGCCAATTTTTCCACACTATCGATCCAATCTGGCTTTGAAATATCAAACCATTTTATGCGCCTATCTCTTTTAAACCAGGTAATTTGTCTTTTTGCGTATTTTTTCTCTTCCTTCTTCCATGCCGAAATAGTCTCGTTTTTGTCTTTAGTCCCCTCAAAAAAATCTCTCCATTGCCTATAACCCAGGGACGACATCGCTTGGTCGTCCCAGGAAATTCCAGCTGATAAGAGCTTTTTAATTTCTTTTTCGACTCCGACGTCAACTCTACCCTCTACGCGCATATCGATTTTTTTAAATAAATACTCTTTGGGGGCGGTGAGTCCAATAAATAAGGTCGAATAGTTCGTTAGAGTTGGGGTTTGGCTAAAGCCTCCTCCGGAATCCAACCTCCATTGGGCTATCTCTACTGCACGGATTAAGCGTCTGGGGTTTTCTTTGTCTGAAGCGTTAAGCGAAGCTGCCTTTATCGGATCTTGCTGTGCCAGAATTTCAAAAAGCTCTTCGGGGTTCTTTCCCATCAAATTTTTTCTCAAATCTTCGTTTTTGGGAACGAAAGCTGTGGGAATCCCGTCGACAACTCCTTGAATATAAAGACCCGTACCCCCCACCAAAATCGGCAATTTCATTCTTCTTCCCATATCATTAACTGTCTTTCGGACAAAGCGGACGTAATTTGCAACCGAAAAATCTTCCTTTGGGTCAACCAAATCGTATCCCCAAACGGGAACTGCCTTTATAAGATAATATCCCCCGGTCTTTTTTGCATTTCTGGGCAAGTCTTTACCAGTGCCTATATCCATCTTTTTATATACTTGTCGGGAGTCGGCCGAGATTATTTCCCCACCAAGCCTCTTGGCAAGACTAATGGCGAGAGCCGTCTTGCCCGTAGCCGTCGGGCCACAAACGATAAGAAGTTTTTGCATATTTAGCTTGAGGCAGAAGTATATTTAGTCAGCGCAAAATTCCAAAGTCGAATAGAAACAAGTACGGCGGCTGTTCCTACGATAAAAGACAAAAGTACTCCCAATGGGCTTACCAAACCCATCAGGGCTTTGGCAGGAAGAGTAATCATAATTCCTACGGGGATTAGATAGGTAAGAATTCCCTGAAAAGGCTGTTTATAAATATCTACCGGGAAGCGGCCCAAATTTGTTATATCCCTATAAATCATTATCGTGTGGTCTATCTCTAAGGTGATTATTCCCATAGAAATAACGGCAATATGGAAAGCTGTTGCAAGGGCTAATCCGTTAATAAGAAGAAGAACGTAAAAAAGAACGTGTGTGGGGCTAGGCCCAAGGCTTCTTCCCACTAAATAAATCGCAACAATAAGAGGGGGAATAGTAATCAAATCATATATATCCGCACCTCCCATTAAGGACCTGAAAAGGGGACTTATGGGTTTGGTCATCACTAAATCAAAGCTCCCGGAAATAATAAGCGGTCTAAAGCGATAGACTTCACGAAAAAGAAACTGGGCAATTATATCCACCAAGTTAAATGTTAAAAAGAAAAATATTGTCTGGTTGAGATTATATCCTGCTAAAGTACCTGTTCCTTTTAGAAGAAGATATATGAAGGCAAGAAAAAAACCGATTCTCAAAAGTTTCCCAGTTAAAAAGATAGAGGCACCCAATCTCTGAGAAATCATTCCCATAAAGGAATTTCTGCTCATAAGCCACCAGACTTTCAGATATCTACCCAGGGTTTTTATCATCTTCCTTCTGCCCTATAAATCAAGAGTCCCCTCCGCCATATCCACCCCATGGCAATCCATAAAACGAAAATCCAAAAAAGAGAAATAAGTAAGCCCCCCAAAAGAACTGTACCGGTAATTTTTCCCAAGTAAACTTGTATGGGAAAGAAAATCAAGTAAGGAAAAGGGGTTAGATAAAGAAATTTCTGAATAAAGCTGGGTAAGATATCTAAAGGAAAAAGGCCCCCTGATAGAAAATCTGTGAATATAACTATTACTAAAAACTGTACTCCCCAACCTAGCTCTGGTGCCCAGAAAGGCACAAAACTAGTAATCATAAGAAGAGCAAAAAACGCCAGTATTGCAAAAATTAGGGAAAGGAAGAATCCAACCAATAAGAATAAATTTGTTTGCAAATAAATCTCGGGTTTTAATATTAGAAATAAAATAACAATTTCGAAGGCCGAAAAAATAAAATTGAGAGCCTTACTGGACAAATCCCTGGTCAACCAGTATTTGAAAAAATTAACTGGTTTTAGAAGAAGATTTGAGACATCGCCTCTTGAAATTTCTCCTGCTACGTCGACCGCTCTAGCAGAAAGCACAATTGCCTTTACAACCAAAATCCCAAAAACATAGGTTAGGATTTTTGTTCTGTCGTAACCAAAAATAACTTTTGACGGATCGGAAAATACCGTGGTCCAAAGAAAAAAAAGAAGAATTATCTGTATTACATTCCTCACCCTCCACATAATAAAGTTTATGCGGTAGGCAAATTCTTGAGCAAAGGAGATCTTGAAAATCGAGATGTATTTTTTAAGACTCATTTTTGAAGGGACCGGCGCATCCCTCCCCTAAAAACTTTGCGGATAACATCCTCGATGGGAATTTCCTCAATGGTTAAATCACTAACCGGGAAATTCTGAAGAAGCTCCGCTGCAGCTACCGCTACTGCCTCCCTGGGAACTGATAATATAACTTCGGGGAAAGAAATTTTTTTGACTTTTCCGATTGTTTCAATCTTTTTAACATCGTCTTCGCGGGAGAGTGACACCTTAATTATCTTTTCTTTGGCAAACCGGGAAACAAGCTCTTCGAGTGCCCCATCAAAAAGAATTTGTCCTTCGTCAATAACAATTACTCGCCTTGCCAAATCAATCAGGTCGTCCATGTTGTGTGAAGTAAGAAGTATTGTTGCTTCGTACTTGCGGTTATACTCGTAAACAAAGTCCCGCATCTTTTGTTGGGCTATTAGGTCAAGCCCTATTGTCGGCTCGTCCAAATATAAAACTTTGGGAGTGTGCAAAAGCGCCGCTACAAGCTCTAGCCTCATTCTTTGACCCAAAGAAAGCCGTCTTACTTGGATATTTAGAAGCTTCCCAACCTCAAGAAGAGTTACAAGTTCGCTCACGACCTCTTCGTACTCTTTTTTAGGGATTTCGTAAATGGCGCGGTTTAACTCTAAGGTTTCTGCTGCCGGCAGGTCCCACCAGAGCTGGTTTTTCTGTCCCATGACAAGAGAAATTTTTTTGAGAAATTCGGGTTTTCTCTCCCAAGGGTCATATCCCAAAACCGATGTAAAGCCCGCAGTTGGATAAAGAAGCCCAGAAAGGATTTTAAGAGTTGTGGTTTTCCCTGCCCCATTGGGGCCTATAAAACCGACCAGCTCTCCCGGCTGGATTGTAAAAGAGATATTTTTCAAGGCCCGGATGATTTTCTTTTTGGGAGATACTATCGAGTCAATTGCGCCCGCAAGTCCTGGTTTCTTCTCAATAACTTCGAAGTTTTTGACCAAATGATCGACTATTATGGCCTTGTCCATTAGCCAAAGTATACAACAAAGAGGCTATGGGAGTTAGCGGACTACTTGTCTTTTTAACTTTTTCCCTGGAGTAAAGCGGGGAGAGCGATGGGACTTAATTGTAACCATTTTGTCGGTCTTGGGGATTTTAACCGTTTTGCCTTTCATGGAGATAACCCTGAATGTCCCGAATCCGGATAGAACTACTTTTTCTCCTTTGGAGAGAACTCTTCCGACTTCCGAGAGGAAAACCTCGACCGCCTCGTCTGCTGCCCTTTTGGTTAAATGGGCCTTCCTGGCGACCAAGTCAATTAGTTCTCTCTTTGTCATAAGCCACGCCAAGAATAACGAAAGTATGGGCAAAAGTCAAGTTTTAGAAGCCGTAATTACTTAACTCTGTATTACCAACTCTAATTCTTGGAAGTTCAAATCGTTGTTTGACGCAAAGGGCTGTTCCGGACCTTGTCGAAAAAGCCAGCTTATAGTTAAGTTTTTCCAAGTATGTTTTCGCATAATCTCCCACCAATCCGTAAGTGTAGGCAAAAATCTTGGGAGAATTTAGTCCTCGCTCGTTAAGTTGGGTATCCGCGGTTTCTATTTCAAACTCGACTTTCTCTTTTGCCGTCTGCATATTCTTGTGAGACCAAGTGTGGTTTGCAAAAAGATAGGCTGAGGGAGTTGCTTGACTAATTTCTTCCCAACTTAAGTACCCCGGATTATCCAAAAGTCCCGTTGAAACAAAAACTGTAGCTTTTAGGCCAAGCTCGTTAAGTACGGGTAGAGCGTTTTTGTAAAAATCGTCATAGCCGTCGTCGAAGGTAAGTAGAACAGACCCTTTGGGAACAGGGACTTCTTCGTCAAAAAAGGCAATGAGCTCTTCCATTCCGAGAGTTCTATACCCCCTGGCCTTAAGATATTCCATTTGACTTTTAAACGTCTCCGTTTCAACCGTTAGGGCAAGTTGATTCTTTTCTTGGGCACTAACTTTATCCTGAATATGGTGATACATCAGGGTGGGGAGATTTACACAAGGTCCATAAAGTTCGTTCATCTCGGCAAAAGTTAACGGTCTAGGTGTTGCGGTTGGAGTGGGTGTTGTTACTTCCTGATATTTTTGGGCTAAATCTTGAGGGGAGATAATTTTAAGCGTTGCTTTTATTTGGGGAAAAAGAATATAGATTCCTATAAAAAATAGGGAAACCAAAAGAAGAAAAGGCAGGAAATCTTTTTTCTTCACTTTATTTGGCAGCGGTCGTATCGCTTGCTCTAACTTCCCTTATTACGGTTACTTTAATTTGTCCCGCATATTCTGCTTCTTTTTCAAGCCTTGCCGCAATATCATGAGCAAGAACCGTTACTTTATCATCATCCACCTCTTGGGGATTTACAATAACCCTGACATCGCGCCCAGCTTGGAAAGCCATGGCCGAGTCCACCCCAGGAAAAGATGCCGCAATCTCCTCGATTTTACCCATCCTCTTTATATACTCTTCGTGGGGCTCATAGCGAGCTCCTGGGCGGGACCCTGAAATTGCATCGGCAGTCCAAACAATTACTGACTCAACCGATGAAAAAGGCTTGTCTTCGTGGTGCTCGGCAACCGCCGCAACAACTTCTTTGGGAAGTCCGAATCGCTTAAGCGTATTAACTCCGGCTTCTATGTGCGTTCCTTCCTCGTCTGTCACAACTTTTCCGATGTCATGAAGAAGGCACCCCAATCGAATAACGTCTACGTTGGCTCCCAACTCATTTGCAATAGCCATTCCTATTTTTGTCTCTTCAATCGTATGAAGTCCCAAGTTTTGTCCGTAAGAGGTTCTAAATCGATATCGTCCGATTAATTTCATGAGATCAATCGGCAAATTAAATACCCCGCATTCGTGTGCAATCTTTTTTCCTTCCTCAAGAAGAACATCCTCCATTTCGTTTTTGATTTGTCTAACCACTTCTTCTATCTTTGAAGGCTGAATTCTTTGGTCTTTAATCAGGGTTTCTAAAGCCCTTCTTGCAATTTCTCGTCTAACCGAATCAAAAGAAGAAAGCCTAATCTCATTGGTCTCGTCAATCTCTATTTCAACTCCGGTCTCCCTTTCAAAAGTTCTAATATTCCTTCCTCCTGCGCCAATAATCCGGCCTTTTACGTCTTCGTTGGGAACGGTAACCGTAGAAACCGTATACTCGGAAACATAAGAGGTTGCACCGTGTTTCATGGCGTCAGCCAATATCTCCTTTGCCTTCTCGCCCGCCTCTTCCCGAATTCTCTCCTCGGCATTTCTTACCTTTTTTGCAACTTCGGAAGTAAGGGTTTTTTGTACCTCTTCAAGAAGAATCTTGGAAGCCTCGTCGCGGGTCATGCCTGAAGCCTTTTCAAGCCGGCCAATAAGCTCCTCTTCGCGCTCCTTAAGAATCTTTTCTTTCTTCTCAAGAGACTCTCTTTGACGCCTTAAATCTTCGACTAATACTTTGATATCGTCTCCCGACATAATTTTTGAAGCCAAAGAAGTTAGACCCTTAAAGGGTTAAAGAAGAAGCTAAATTGCGAGTTCTTCTCATAATTTCTTTGACTCCAACTATTATTTTACCTTTTTCCTAAGACCTTTTCAATTGCCTCCCAGTTAAATCCCTTCCTTGCCAAAAATGCGCTCATTTTAGCCCTAGCCTCGCGCTTGGGCAGGTTTTTCCACCTATAAGACTTTTTATTCAGGAGTTCCCTCGCAACCTTTTCCTCATCCACTTTAATGTTGGACAAAATTTGATCTATCACTTCTTTTTTTATTCCTTTCATTCTTAATTCCATCTCTAAGGCTCTTTTGCCTCGCGGTTTAAACAAGCTTCGCTGTTCCACCCACCATTGGGCAAATTTTTCATCGTCTATTAAACCCAATCGGTTTAACCGGTTAAAGAGCTCTTTATGGAGGCTCTCGTAAACTTTCCTTCTTTTGAACCAATCTTTTATTTCCTTTTCGGAGCGCGGACGGAGTGTTACGAATCTTAGAAGTTTGTCTAAAGTCTTTTGGAATTCAGATTTTTTGACTATTTCTTCCACTTCTTTATCCGAAAGTTCTTGTTCGACCTTAAGTCCAAGCATCATAAAATTCTCCAGATCAATTCCGAACCCGAATTTTCCGTCCAAGTAGATATTTATTCTTTTTTTGTTCTTTTGGGGCTTAAAGGCAGTAACAAGGGGCATGAAGATTTACTCCCCCTTCTCTTCTCCAATTTCTTTCGGAAGTTTTTTCCCTGAGGCAACCATTTCCCTAATTTTCTTATCCAGTTCCTCCGCAAACCTCGCGTGTTCCTCGATATAAGCCTTTGCACCTTCTCTTCCTTGAACGATAGGTTTTCCGTCATAGTTAAAGAAGGAACCGCTTTTTGTAATGATTCCCAATTCCGTCGCCACATCCAATAATCCCCCGGAGCGGGAAATTCCTTCTTTCTCCATTATGTCAAATTCGGCTACCCTCAAAGGAGGCGCAACTTTGTTTTTGACAACCCTGGCTCTGTGGCGCGAGCCAATGACTTGTTCACCATCTTTAAGTACTTCAATTCTTCTTAGGTCAATTCTTACTGACGAGTAAAACTTAAGGGCGAGACCTCCTGGGGTCGTTTCCGGGTTTCCGAACATCACTCCGATCTTTAGTCTTAGCTGGTTCGTAAAGATAAGGACGGTTTTGGACTTGGAAATCGCGCCTGTTAATTTCCTTAGGGCTTGAGACATTAAGCGGGCCTGCATCCCCATTACGGCATCACCCATTTCTCCCTCAAGCTCTGCTCTCGGAACCAGTGCGGCAACAGAATCAATAACGATGACATCCAAAGCTCCGGAGCGAATTAAAGTCTCGGTAATTTCTAAGGCCTGTTCCCCCGTATCAGGTTGGCTCATCAAAAGATTGTCCAAGTCGACCCCAATAATCTCTGCGCGGGCTGGGTCAAGACCATGTTCGGCGTCTATAAACGCTGCCTGTCCTCCTTTTTTCTGAGCTTCAGCGATAACCGAAAGGGCAAGGGTGGTTTTCCCCGATGCTTCGGGCCCATACACCTCTGTTATTCTCCCCTTGGGTAAGCCGCCAACGCCAAGAGCAAGGTCTAATGCAACAGAACCGGTTGGGATGCTTTCTACTTTTAGTTGCTCGTCTGTCCTTTCCCCAAGCTTCATAATCGAACCCCTACCATACTGTTTTTCAATCTGGTCCATGGCAAGACGAATTGCCTGAAGTTTTGCTGAGCCACCTGTCTGGGGTTGGGGAGCTTCTTTTTGGGTTTTTTTCTTGATTGCCATCGCGTTTTCTTATTACCACACCACCTGATAAAATACAAGAGTTGTAAATGGTTAAATACAAATATTGTCCATACTGTAGAGGAAAACTTTCCTATAACGGCGATAACTACCAATGCCTTGTTTGTAAAAAGAAAATCTTTACCTGTTCTTACCCGGGCGTTTCGGTATTGCCCGTCAAAGACGGGGCCGTACTTATTGCCAAAAGAGCAAAAGATCCCAAAAAAGGAACCTGGGATTCAATCGGCGGATTTTTAAAAGAGGGCGAATCTGTCGAAGCCGCTGCATTAAGAGAAACAAAGGAAGAAACCGGTTTAAACATTAAATTGACAAAACTTTTGGGAATTTACACCGATAAGTATGAATATGAAGGAGAGGTATATGAAACTCTTAATCTTTATTACGTTGCCAAAATAAAGGACGGGGAAATTCTTCCCGAAGACGATGTTTCTGAACTAGTCTGGTTTCCGATTGACAAACTTCCCGACAATCTTGGTTTTAAAAGTTTTGGCGAGGCCGTAAAAGACCTTAAGGATTGGTATCGCTCCAATAAAAACAACACTTAATACTTCAAAAATTTAAATCTTTCCGATAATCTATTTTTAGGAAATAAATCTTCCGGATAAATCTCAATAAGTTTCAATCTATATTTCTTGGCTATCTTTAACTTCTCTTCCCTAAGTTCGTCGTATCTTTTATGTTCTCCGCGTAACCCGAAAAATTCTATCCAATAACTATTTATTAAAAAATCTACAGTAAACCCGTCTTCGGTGGGATAACACACACTTCTTTTGTGTTCTATTCTTCTTGCAAATAACCAATCGTCAATAATCTTCTCTGACAAAGAATCGCAATTGTGACCATCGTTGGCTATGTGTTTATTTGCAAACATAACTGGATTTGGATCAAAACCGGCCACCATAATTGCGTGATTCCAAGTCCCAAATCTTGACCTAAATGCATGATAATTTAGCATTTCTCTCTTAAGGGGGATCCTTCCACATTTCTTTACAAAGGTTCTTATTTTAAAAATTAACTCCTCGGCAGGAATAGTAGAGCCTTTGTCCTTACAAGGCCGGGAACAATACTTTTTTCTGGATTTGAAATCTTTACCACAAAAAGCACATTTTTTAACAATACCCGGATTTCTGGGATGTTTAATATTGCTCACAGTCACAGCACAAGAGCAACTGCAGTAATTATGTCTTGATATCGAACCAGGGGTACGCTGGAACTTCTTACCACAAAAAGGGTTTTCGCAAACCAAAATTTTTCTATTCTGTCGACTTCTAGCTGAACATTCCAAAGAACAAAAATTTCTCTGACCTAATTTAAGGTTTTCATTAAAATGACGAATGTCCTTTTTAAATCTCTTTCTGCAGAATGGGCAGTTTATAGAAACGAAGTCCACAATCTATTATTTACCGAAGAAAACCCGAAGTCAAGAAGGTCTGGGCTTACTAACTCCTATAGTAAGTCGGGGGAACTGGTTCCGCCCCAGCGACCTCTCGCACCCCATGCGAGTGCTCTGACTATCTGAGCTATCCCCCGATTAAAATTACTGGTATATTTTATCAAGATAACCCCCTAAATGGAAATTTTCTATATAGCACTTCTAACCTTTCGTCATCGGAGCAAAACTGCTATTATTCCCGTAAATGACTCTTAGAGACTATGTTGGGCCCCTTGCTAAAAATAAAATTGGGGTGATTCCCACCGATACTATTTACGGCCTAGTGGGCAGGGCGCAAGATAGAGAAATAGTTGAGCGGATTTATCGATTAAAAGGCAGGCAACCCAATAAACCCTTAATAATTCTAATTTCTTCTTTGGACGACTTATCGAAGTTCAAAGTTAAAGCCGATGCAAAAACGAAAAAGGTTTTAGAAAAGTATTGGCCTGGAAAGGTAAGCGTTATTCTATCGTGCCCCAACCAAGAATTCGAATACCTGCATAGGGGAACTAAAACACTGGCTTTCCGCTTACCCGATTATCCCGAATTAACCCACTTGATTACACAAACTGGGCCGTTGGCGGCCCCTAGCGCCAACCCGGAAGGCCTACCTCCGGCAAAAAACATCAAAGAGGCAAGGGAGTATTTCGGCGACGAGGTGGATTTTTACTACGCTAAAGGAATTCTTAAATCCCTGCCATCGACATTGATAGAACTTAGAGGCGGAAAAATAGAAGTTTTAAGAGAAGGGGCAGTGAAAATCAAATCCTAAGCAACTCTTTCTTTGAGGGCTTTGTAAAATCTTTCTAAATAATCTTGGGCCTTATCCCAGTGTTTCTCTCCAGATCCTCTTTCGGCCAAGTTTCTTTCAATATTCGCAAGAACCAGTAAGTGGGCGGCTTTTGCTGCCTGAAAAAGAGAAATCCTGTTGACTTCGGCAACCAGTTCCCTGGCCGTCTCCTCCGCATCACTTGCAGCCTTAACCTGTTCCTTACCTGCCATATCTTCCCAGAATTTAACCTGCATGGAGGCAACTATGGAAGGCTCAAAGGCGAGCTTGACCTCATCTTTAATTAATTTATAAAACTTTTTGAGATTTATCTTCGCTTTCTCCCAATTCCTTCCGTTATCCTGTTCCAAGAATGCCACGATTAGGTATTTCGCTGCTTCTTTTGCCAGTTTTTTTGATAAACCGAACTGTTCCCTTAAGTGATTAAAGGCATAATCCTGAAACCTCGTCCCCTTGGGGATTTTTCTTAATCTCCACCAAGCAATTTCAAGTTTTGCAACTACCTCCGGGTCGAAAGTAAGATGCTGCTCGGCATCGTTTCCGCCAAATCTTCTTCTTCTTCGAGAATAGTCCAAAATAGCCAATTTTAGCTTCTTTGGTGTAAAGTCTGGGAGATGACATTCCTCCCAATAATACTCCGCATAAGCTATTTGCCAAGGGAGAAGGCCACTGGTCCTCTGTTCTCCGGAAGTCCTAATAAAAAGTTCGGGATAAGGATATGGTTGACCGGAAGTATCTAGATAGTTTTCGAAAAGTTTCTCATTAATTTTCTCCACTGGAACTTTATCGCTGATGATCTTGCGAACGGCCCTGACAATCTCATCACGACCTCCATAGTCCAAGGCTACATTCAGAACATGTTTAGTGTTATCTTTAGATTTCTCTTCAGCTTCGGTCAACATCTGCACCAAGTCAGGGGGCAAGCGGTCTTTTCTTCCAAGATGAATAAACCGAACTCCTTCCTCAAGCGCTTCGTCCATAAAATCCTTGACCATTCTTCTTGCTAAATTCATGATATTTTTCCTTTCTTCTAAGCTTCTTTCCCAATTTTCAGTTGAAAAGCCCCAAAGTGTGAGGGTATGAATACCTAAATCTCTACTAGCCCTTGCCAATTTTTTAAGAGCCATGTATCCAGCCCTGTGCCCCTCAGTCACTGGTAAACCCCTAGTTCTAGCCCACCGTCGATCTCCATCGGGAATTATCACGATATGATCTGGAATTTTCGTGCCACGAGGTAATACAATTGCAGGATTGTCAGACATGAACCGATTATATCAAAAGACTTGACTTCGGGGTAGCCTAAGTCTTATAGTTTGCAAAATAACTTTGCCCCTCATAAATTTGTATAATGACCCAAATGACTAACGAAGCTTTAGAAATTCTTGAAGCCCGCAAAAATCAGGTTTGGCCTGTAATACAAAAATATCTTAAAGATCCTCAATATCCTTCGGTCTTTGAAATACCCAACAAATATAAAAGAGATGCTGAATCTCATTGGGAAGTAACTACCACTTACCCCGAAAGACAAGGCAAATATCTCCGCCCCACACTTTTGGTGTTAGCGGGGCAAGCTCTTGATGTTGATATTCACAATCTACTGAACACCGCAGCTGCAATGCAGCTTTCTGAGGATTGGCTCTTAATTCATGATGATATCGAAGATGATTCAAATGTTAGGCGTGGTAAACCAGCTTTACACAAAATCTACGGCAATGAACTGGCTATTAATGCCGGAGATGCTCTACATGTAATTATGTGGAAATTACTAAACGACAACTTCCAAATCTTAGGAAACGAAAAGTCATTAAGAATCTTGGAAGAATTCTATAGAATGTTAAGCAGAACCACTCTCGGTCAAGGGGTAGAAATTAATTGGGCTAAATCTAATAAGTTAGACTTCACCGATAATGATTGGTTCTTCGTAGCTGATGGAAAAACCTCTTACTACACAATAGCCGGTCCCATGCGCCTAGGCGCAATTATAGGAGGAGTAAATAATAGCCAACTTGAAAAATTGGCAAATTTCGGACAAGTCCTTGGAAGGTGTTTTCAGCTGGTCGATGATCTTTTAGATATAAATTCGAAAGATTATAGAGGTAAAGGGCAAATAATGGGCAATGACATCTACGAGTCAAAAAAAACCTTACTACTGGGGCACCTATTAAGAACCTCTTCCGCGTCGGATAGGAAGCGAATTATTCGAATCCTCCAAAAAAGTCGTGAGAAAAAAACACAAAAAGAGGTTGAATGGATAATTGACAAGATGCAACAATGTGGAAGTATTGACTATGCCAGAAGAATTACACAAAGGCTAAGGGGTGATGCTTTAACAATGTTTGAAAGCGAACTTAAGTTTCTATCTCACGAACCAGCACGAAGCGAACTTAAAACTTTAATAAATTTTGTCCTGGAGAGAAACTGTTAGACCTTAAGTTTTTCTAAAATTGTTTTGAACCAAGGAGTATATTTTTTAGGGTTTCTTTCCATATCTTCCTTCAAGTTTTTAATTTCTACCCACTTGTAATCAACAATCTCGTTGGGATTTGGGTTAACAGGGCCATCATACTTCCCTTCAAAAACCACGTCGTATTCGTGTTCGCCCCAAACTTTGTCGTATTCCGCTTTATAAATAAATCTAAAAACTTCTTTCAAAGGAACTCTAAAGCCCATTTCTTCTTCTAAACGCCTCTGGGCTGCGTCTTGATATCCCTCATCCGGATACGGATGGGTGCAAATTGCGTTTGACCAAAAAAGCGGCCAGGTTGGTTTATCTTTTGCTCTCTTTTGCAGAAGCATCTTCTCCCTTGTTGGATTAAAAATTACCACCGAAATTGCTCGATGAAGAGGAACAGGATTTTCGTGCACCTCAAATTTTTCTTTCTCCCCTATGACGTTATCGTTTTCATCAACTAAGACAACTTTTATATCCCCTTGGTGATCTGGAGTCATAGGAAATATTATATCAGCCTTGCGCCAGTCGACGGTTTGTTTATAACCACCCGTTTTACTCCGTTTAACTTGACAAGACGTCTTTTAATCCTAGGTGCATATTTGGCCTGGCAGATGACATGAACATTTGGACCTGCATCAATTGTGAAATAACTTTCAAGTCCTTCATCTCTCCATTTTATTATTGAAATGATTGTAATAAGAGTCTCTGGTAACCAATAATAAAGAGCTGGCTTTGAAGTCATCATAACTGCGTGCATATTGACTGCTTCTTCCTCTAAAATTTCTCCAAACCTTGTAAAATCTTTTTCTTTTAACGCTTTTTTAATTTCATTAACTTTCTTAGGCATTCCTGAAATTCTTGCTCTAAAAAATGGGCTACTTTCAGCAAGGACGTGACCCTCTGTCGAGCTTACCTTCTTGCTTGCTTCACCAACTATTGCTATAACATCGCAAATGTCCCAATAGTTGGGGGGGTAAAGGGAATAAGCGTAAGAAGTCTCACTGCTATCTCCCGCTTTCCATTCAGCAAAACCGTCGGGTAAAGACCGGCACGCAGAGCCTGATCCAAGCCTTGCTATAATCGAAAGTTCTTTTTCAGAAAGATTAAGACCTGCCGCCCCTGAAGCAGCTAAAGTAAGTGCTGCAAATCCAGAAGCGGAAGAAGCAAGACCTGTACCCTTTGGAAAATTATTTCTACTTTCTACTCTGGCTTTTAAATCTGTTTTTGCAAGTGACCGTATCAAGTTTAAATGTTTAACTACTCTTTCTTTCTCTTTATCTTCTGGGAATTTACCATCTATTTTTAGAGTATCGGATTTCAAATTTTTAGAAAATTCCACAGAGGTCGTTGTATAGACTTCCGAAAGATTCATTGAAATGGAATTGTTCATCGGCAAGCGTAACTTTTCGTCTTTCTTGCCCCAGTATTTGATAAAAGCTATGTTTGCAGGAGCTTTTGCGGTTTTAATCATCCTTCGATTCTTACACCTTCGGCGTTAGTTTTAACTCTTATAACTTTACCTCCGGCTTTTTCTATACCAACTTCTACCTTTTCTCTATATATATCTGGTGCAAAGGCTATCATGCAATCTCCTCCGCCAGCTCCCGAGAGTTTTGCCCCAAAGGCCCCGTTTTCCCTTGCAGCTTCAATCAGATTAGTAAGTTCCTTACTTCCAACCGCCAAACTTCCCAATAATTCCTGATTTAAATTCATGAGCTCTCCAACTTTTTGAGAATCACCTATTTCCAAGGCGTGCCTACTCTCTTCTACAATGCCCTCGATGGAATCAAAAATCCTATCTACAACCTTCTTGTTATTTTTGTAAAATTCAGCTACTTGGCGAACTAAGGTAGTGGTCTCAGCCTTGACTCCAGTGTAACCAACAACAAGCGGCATATCCTTTGGTTTAATGGTTTCTATCTTTTTACCTCCTGTTATGAAATATAAAGTTCCTCCCCAAATGGCAGCAGCTACATCAAAACCAGAGCCAACTCCCTGAACATCTAAAACAGTGTGATAACTCATATCGAAAAGTTTTTTATTACCTAGCTCCTTTCCAAAAACCTTCCCCAAGGCTTTGATAACTCCAACAGTAACTGCAGAGGAGCTGCCAAATCCAAACTCACTCGAGAAATCGCTTCTGGTTTCTACTTTAAGACCTGATTTTATTCCAAAAGAATTAAAAAAATTTCTGACTGCAATACTAACAAACCTTGTACCTTTAGGAGCTTCACCTTTACCTAAATCGTCTATTTTCTCTATGTATCCAACTATATTAACATCCGGAGCATGTAATTCTAAAGAATCGCCATTGGTGGCCTCAATTGAAACTTTCATCCTATGGTCTACGGCAGTGACTATACAGGGTTTCCCGTAAACAACTGCATGCTCTCCAAAAAGCATCAACTTTCCTGGTGCCGATACTTCAATTCTTTCTGTCAATTCTTACCCCTTCCTCCCCTAATTTTACAGAAAAGATTTTTAAGTTTCTCCTTTTGGCAAAGTGTAGCAACTTCGAAGTATCTAAGTGATGCACAAGAAGTATGCCCGACGAAAGTTTTCTTCCACCGGCACCTGAGATTTTGGCAGCACCGCCTATTTTCGAAATTTCTTTTGCTATAGACGATGTAAAATTAGAAACAACTCCTAGTTTTTCCAACAGAGTCTGGTTTTCCCTAATTAGTTCTGACAAATCTCCGCCTCCGATCGTTAGAAATTTTAAAAAAGCTCTTGTAATTTCCTCTATTTCCCTAAAAATATTGTTAACAGCCCTAGGATTTTTAGTACGTTTTTCTCCTATAAATTGGATCATTTCTTTTGTAGTTTCTTTGGGTCTGCCAGTATCAATTATAAAAAATTCAGGCAGTTTTCTAGTAATTTTGACTGTGGAAAAAATTTTGAATGATTCAATTTCTTTCCTATACCATAAAAATCCTCCATATGTTACTACGGTATTATCTCCCCCGCTCGGATTTCCATGCTGTTTTTTCTCCATTTTGTAGGCTTCATTATTTATTCTTTGTAAATCCCACTTCTTACCATCCAGTTTTAACTTCAGAGCGGAAAGGGCGACAGCATATGCAGCAGAAGAACCCATTCCGCACCCTATAGGAATATTTGAATCGATCAACCTTTTTTTACCTCTTTCTCTAGCTATAGAAAGCCTGCGGCTAACAGCAGTAAGAAGAGCAGGGTGTCCATAAACAACAGCGTGCTCTCCACTTAAAATAACTTTTCCTGGAGCAGAAACCTTAACCCTTTTTAGCATGGTCCTCTATAAAAGCTAGTATTTCACCTAATTCATCCTCTCTCAATTCGAGATCTCCATTTGCAACCAGGTTCCAATACTCGGTTCCCTCAGGGGTATCGGGTTTAAGTGCATGTGGAGGTACAAAGAATGGTTCTTGCTCGGTTCCAATATTAACCCTCGGAGCAACAACCGGATTTTCTTTCGTCCCTACGTTAACATTGATTATTTGTATATCTGCCATTTTTATCACCCCCTACTTTCCTAATCTTCTTTCGTAAACTAGAAATTTCTGTATTTCAGTCAAAAGAGAACCGGGAGTCAAGTCCGGAAAAAAAGTTGAAATAAATTTCCAACCAGAGTATGTAGTTTGAAGAGGCATAAAACCGCTTGTGTGGGGAATCTCTTCTTCCAAACTACCAGTTCTAACGACTAAATCGGGCAAGGGCTGACCTTTTGTGTCAAGATAACTAAATATAAGCTCCGGATGGGCCAATATATCCACCTCGGCTAAACGACCCCTAATGGCATCATCAACAATTTTTTGCCGTAGCTCTTGAAATTTCATCAAGACCACCGTAATCCAAGGCTAAATTGACAAAACGATCATTAAAACCCGCTGTGTTTCTTTCTAGGTTATCAATTGTCGTAACTACACCTTGGGGTAATCTATCTTTTCGTCCGAGGTGGGTAAATTTGGTTCTATTTTCAACTAGTGTTTTTAATGTTTCACTATCCGCTAAGTGTTTTGCCGCAAGACCCATTACAAAGCCTACTTGCCCTTCGTCTCTCTTCCAGTTCTCAGTTGACCAAGTCCAAAAAGTAAGGTGTTTTATACTCCAATTTCTGCTAGCCCGCATAATTCCCTTTATTACTTCTATTCCCAGTCTGTGTCCCTGCCAAGGATCAAGCCCTTTTTCCTTTGCGCTTCTTCTATTTCCATCACAAATTACTGCCAAATGTTTAAAATTTTCAGGTACATTAAACTCAGGGGTCTCTCTCCAAGTACTTTCAATACTAGAAAGCCAATACTCAAGGCTTTGTGAAGATTGACCCTGCTCAAGTCCCATTATTTATTGTGAACGAAGCTTACCACTCTTAATCAGATAGTTCCACTCATCCAAAAACCAAGGAGTAAATTCTGTCCCCTCATTCATCTGCTTTTCTACGTCTTGAACTGAAAAGAACCCTGCTTCTCCAATTTCAGACTGATCTACCTTTATTGGCCCATCATAAACACACCTAAATGTAACCACAAACTCATAGTCTTTTATTTCCCATTTCTTGTATTCGTTCTTTTGAAGGTGGGTGTCTCGGATTCTTTCTAAATTAGCCTCAGCCCCAATTTCTTCTCTAAGCTCTCTTATTGCTGTTTCACTAAATTCTTCTCCAATCTCTACGTGTCCTGCTACTCCTCCGTCCCAGCACCCCGGACAAACATCTTTCGACTTGCTCCTTTTTTGAAGAAAAATTTCTCCCTTGCTGTTAAAAATAAGTATTATTACACCTTTATGGTAGAGTCCTTCGCTGTGAAGCCTGTGGCGTTGGGCTTGGCCTAAAGGTCTCTCTTGTTCATCGTAAAATTCCAATATCTCTGCACTCATTAATTTATCTCTTTGGAGATTGCTTTGCGCGTCTGGCTTTTCCGCCGGTTCCGACCATTCTTCTTTCTCTTTCTCTCGGGTCCCTTGTAAGAAGTCCTGCTTTTTTAAGTGGAGATCTAAATTTTTCCCTATCGGCCAAAGATAGAGCACGGGCGACTCCGTGAATTAAAGCTTGAAGTTGCCCATTTTTTCCGCTACCAACAACTTTGACCGTAAAATAATACTTGCCAAGAGCTTCAGTCAAAACAAATGGCCTGTCCAGTAAGATTTTATTGACAGGCCCCGGAAAATACTTTTCGGCAGCTAAATCATTGACCAAATTCTCGCCTTTCCCTTTGAATAGCCTGACTCTGGCCGATGCCGATTTTCTTCTTCCGACTGCGTAAAAAAAATTTTGTTTCTTAGCCATTGAATTTATCCTTATAAGCGGAGCTTGCAAGGACTTTGTCCTTATAGGGATTTTCGCCCCCGATAACTACTTTTAGCCTGGCCATTCTATCTTTTTTTAGTCGGTTATCAGGAAGCATTCCGGCTACTGCATGCCCAACTATTCTTTCGGGGTGCTCCTTTTTCATTTGAGCAAAGGTCACTTCCTTAAATCCTCCGGGGTAGCCGGAGTGGCTTCTATATACTTTTTGTTTGGGTTTTTTGCCGCTTAATTTTACCTTTTCGGCATTAATAACAACTACGTAGTCTCCCATATCCATGTGTCGAGAAAAAGAGGGTTTATGCTTTCCCATAAGTATACGGGCAACTTCGGTCGATAGTCGTCCTAATATCGCCCCATCGGCATCGATTAAATGCCAACTTCTTTTTATTTCTTTTTCTTTGGGTTGGTATGTTTTCATTTCTTCTTAAGCGGCTTTCCTTTTTCTTTTGTCTCTTTTTTTGGGCTTTCCTTCGTCTCAACTACCTCGCTCCATTCAAGCCTCACCATTTGAGCTTTATCTCCGCTACGGGCGGGAAGCAAAACTATTCTGGTAAAACCGCTGCTGCGATTTGAAAAAGCGGGTACGACCTTAAGAAAAATTAAGTCGGTTGTCTTCCTGTCATTTCCAAGGCTAGCCAAAACTCTTCTCCTGGCGCTGACTGAATTTTTCTTGGCGGCAGTTACTATCTTATCTATTTGAGCAATTACCGCTTTAGCTTTTGCTTTTGTCGTTACGATTTTCCCACTAATTGTTAAAGCCCTGATCAAGGACCTAAAAAGGGCAATGCGGCCTTTTCGACTCCGCGACAAATGCCTGCCAAAAACCATTTTCCTCATTTTTTATTCTCCGAATTTTACTCCTTTTTCGGCCAGGGCCACGGTAATAATCTTTATGGATTTCTCTCCAAGGTTTCTGACTTTAACCAAATCCTCCTTTTTGGCTTTGGCCAGCTCCTCCACCGACTCGTATCCTGCCTTAACCAGTGCATTTGCGACTCTTGTAGGAAGACCTATTTCCTCAACGGACAGTTTTCCCACCGGACCAATAATGTCAACATCCTCCTTCTCCTTTTTTTTCTCGACTTTCTTGGGAGAAACTATTTGATTGAAATATGAAACGAGTATTTTTGCGGCGGAGGCAGTTGCCTCTTTCGGAGTAATAGTTCCGTCTGTCCAAACTTCCAAAATTAATTTGTCGTAGTTTGTAAGCCTTCCAACACGTGTTTCCTCAATTTTGTAGTTTACCCTTTGAATCGGAGAGAAGGAAGCGTCCAAAGGAATTGTCCCAATGGGTCCTCCTGTCCTATCTTCGGCCGGCGAATAGCCGGTCCCTGCCTCAATTTCCATTTCCGCTTCTAGCTTTGCCCCTTTATTGAGTGTTGCCAAAACAAGTTCTGGATTTGCGATAGTAACCGATGCGGGAATTTTGATGTCTTTTGCCTTGACCTCGCCGGCACTTTTAACCGAGAGTGTCGCTTTAACAGCCTTTTCCCCCGAGTATGAAAATCTTACTTTCTTGAGGTTAAGCAAAAACTCAACCACGTCTTCTTTCATACCTTTGAGAGATGAAAACTGATGCCTGATACCAGATATTCGCACTGTAGTTACTGCTGCGCCCGGAAGAGAAGTCAAAAGAACTCTTCTCAAAGAATTACCCAAAGTGTCACCATAGCCCCGTTCCAACGGACTAATGACAAATTTTCCATAATCGCCTTTTGACTCTTCTTGCTTTATTTCAAACATTGGTTCATTCATTTTTAGTCACCTCCTTTAGGCGAAGCCGCAAGCTCCGCTTATCTTGAATAATACTCAACTATATCTTGAACCGAAATCGGTTCTTGTATATCTTCCATCTTTGGCTCTCTAATAACAGCCCCGACTGCTGCTTTCTTTTTTAACCAGCCGGGAATTTTACGGTCTTTCTCTTCTAAGGATTTCTTGACCGACGGGATGTTAAGTGCCTTTCCCGAAAGGCTTATTGCCTCTCCCGCCCTAACCTCATACGAGGGGGTATTAACTCTTTTTCCGTTAATTAAAACGTGTCTATGAGAAACAAGCTGTCTTGCAGAGGGTCGGCTCACGGCAAATCCCAGTCTAAAAACCACATTGTCCAAGCGTCTTTCTAAAAGCGAAAGAAGTGTTTCTCCTGTATTTCCCTTGGTTTTAAGAGCCTCTTCTACGTAGCGTCTGAATTGTCTCTCTAAAACTCCGTAAAGCCTTTTTACTTTTTGCTTCTCCCTTAGTTGCCTTCCGTATTGGGAAAGCATCCTTATTCCCTTTGGCCCGTGTACTCCCGGAGGGACCGCAAGCCGCGTCAGTTTAGCACCAACCCCATATAGGTCAAATCCTTCACGCCTCGATAATCTGTCTTTAGGTCCTGTATATCTTGCCATTGAATAACAGCGTTACCGCTTAGATTCTCCTTTTCTTTTTTGGTCTCGGGCCGTTGTGGGGAATGGGTGTAATATCGGCAATAAGAGAAATCTTTATCCCCTGGGCGCGAATCGCCCTAAGTGCCGCGTCCCTCCCCGGTCCTGGCCCTTTGACATATATTTCCACTTCAGAGAGTCCGTAATCGTCTTTGGCTTTTTTAATAACTTTCTCAACAGCGGTGGTTGCCGCATAAGGAGTTGCCTTCCTTGTTCCCTTAAAACCCGAGGCCCCCGATGAGCCCCAAACAAGTACTGCCCCTGCCTCGTCGGTTATGGTAACCAAGGTATTGTTAAAAGACGCCGAAATATAAATTTTTCCCGTATTTACAGATTTTTTGGCTGCCATTACTTCTTCTCCTCGGCCCTTGTGTCTTTCATTTGCGTTAGCGTTTCTTTTTTAAATGCCCCGACTGTCTTTCTTTTACCTCTTTTTGTTCTGGCATTGGTTCTAGTTCGTTGTCCCCTGGCAGGCAGGTTTTTTGCATGCCGCAGTCCCCGATAAGAACCTATTGTTTGAAGTCTTGAAATATTTCCCCTTACTGTCCTTGCAAGTTCTCCTTCGATGGGATATTCTTCCAATTTTGTTGAAATTTTTGCCAGTTCTTCTCCGCTAACGTCCGTCAACCTTTTTGAAGGATCAATTTTGAGGGAAGCAAGAATACTTTTAGACAACGACCATCCTATACCCTTTATTCTTGTTAGGGCAAAGTCTACTCTCCAAGTATCTGCCAGTTCTATTCCGGAAATTCTAGCCATATCTTAGTGATCAGTTTTATCCCTGTCGCTGTTTGTGTCTGGGGTTTTGGCATACTACATATAAAACCCCTTTTCGTTTAACAATCTTGCAGTCTTTACAGCGTTTTTGTATAGATGAAATTATCTTCATATTTAATATTTGTATACAATCCTTCCTCTTTCCTCGTCAAACCGAGTCATTTCTACTTTGACCTTATCCCCCGGGAAAATTCTTATATAATTTCGCCTTAATTTCCCTCTTAATGTCGCAAGAACCATCCTGCCGTCCTCTAGTTCCACTCTAAACATAGTGTTTGGTAGAGCAGTTAGAACGGTCCCGTCTAAAAATGTTGCATCGGTATTATCCATAATTACCCGGTCAAAACAAGAGAACCGTGGGAAGTTACCGCCACGGTCTCTTCGTAGAGCGCAGCCATTTTACCATCACGCATGAAAATTGTCCACCCATCTTTGGCTATTTCTACCTCGTCTGAGCCTTGCGCATACATTACTTCAATGGCAAGAACTATTCCCGGGGTAATTCGAGGGCTATTTTCCCTTCTACCACCAGTAAAGCAGGGAATTTGCGGTCCCTCATGAAGGAGTTTTCCTACTCCGTGGCCGACAAGGGCTTTAACCGGAGTGTAGCCCGCTCCCTTAACCGTATCCTCTATGGCTTTAGATATATCAAAAATATAGTTTCCTGCCTTTGCCTCATTAATCGCCCTTTTTAAGGCAATCTTTCCGGTTTCGAGAAAATTTTCTAAAGCTTTATCGACCCCAATGCCAACGCTAAAAGAGGTATCCGTATGAAAGCCTTTATAGAAAAAGCCAACATCGATGCTGACAACATCACCTTTTTTAAAAACTATTTCTGGCTTCGGAATTCCGTGGACCAAGCCTTCGTTTACGTTTATGCAAGTTGCCCATTTGTAGTTGGGAACCATCATAAAAGAAGGCTTTCCCTCTTCTTTTTTAATGAGGCTAGCTGCCAGCTCTTCGATTTCCCCGGCAGTTGCCCCCAGGCAAACCGCCTTCTTAAGGGCTTTTTTAATTTTGGAAAGTTTCTTGCCTCCTTCGGCCATTTTTTGAATGTCCCCGGGGGATTTAACGAAAATCTTATTCTCCATGGCCGGCCACAATTTTTAATAAGTCGGTAGATATCACCTTGATGGGGCGCTCTCCGTCAACCGTAACCAAAAGTCCGTCCTTTTTGAGAATCTCAATAAGGGGAGAGGTTGTTGCATGATATGCTTGAAGCCTCTTCTCTATGGCTTCGGGCTTATCATCCGGTCTTTGGGTTAAGTTTCCGCCGCACTTACACTTTCCGCCGGGCGGAGGGTTAGTTATAAGATTAAAGACAGTTCCGCACCTCTCGCAAAACACTCTTGCCGAAAGCCTTCTTACCGCCTCTTTGTCGCTAATAGTTAGGAAAATTGCCAGGTCGATTTTTTTCCCTTCCTCACTTAGCCAATTTTTTAACAGTTCGTATTGCTTTAATGAACGGGGATAACCGTCAAGAAGCAGGTTATTTAAGTTGGGAGATTTTTCTTTGAGGTATTGCCTGGTAAACACGAACACTTCCTCGTCGGGAACAAGTTCTCCCCTTTTATTAATCATTTCGTCTATTCTTGGGTCGCTCTTTGCCTTCTCCCTCCAAAAACCGCCGGATTCAAAATAGAAAAGCCCGAGATTACCGGAAAGAAGCCTTGCTTGTGTCCCCTTGCCAGAGGCTTGGGGGCCAAGAATAATTATATTCATCTCACAAACCCTTCGTACCTCCTCATTACAAGTTGGGCCTCAAGCTCCCTCGTGACCTCAAGTACCACCGAAACTACGATGAGAATACCGGTTCCTCCTATTGCCAAATTAGCCACCCCCACAAAGTTCTGAAAGAAAGAAGGGAGGATGGCGACAAAACCCAAAAAAGAAGCTCCGATTAGGGTAATTCTATTTAATACAAAGGAGAGGTATTGGGAAGTGGCAGTCCCCGGCCTAATTCCGGGAATAAATCCCCCGTTTTTTTGAAGATTCTCTGCAATTTTTGTTGGGTTAAAAACGACTGCTGTATAGAAATAGGTAAAGCCGAAAACCAAAAGGAAGTAAAGAACGTTATAGACCAAGGACTGGGGATTAAAGGCAGCTGCAATTCCTGCCGCCAAATTGGCAAGCCGCACATTATTTATTCCAGTTAGAAATTGGCTGACAATCGAGGGCAATAGAACCAGGGAAACCGCAAATATAATGGGGATAACTCCAGCCTGATTGAGCCTTAAGGGAAGGTAGGAGTTAAAAGGAGAAACTCCCCGCCCGACACGCCTGGCATAGCTTATGGGGACTCTTCTTACCGCTTCATTCATGAAAACGATTAATCCGACAATTATCGTAGCAAGAGCCAGAAATACCCCAATTTTCATAATATCCTGGGTTTGAATGGCCGTAACCGATTGTCCGATTGTCACCGGAAGTCTGGCAATTATTCCAGCAAAAATAAGAATGGAGACTCCATTTGAAAAGCCATACTCGGTGATTAACTCTCCCAACCAGACGGCAAAAACCGTTCCCGCGACCATGGTTAAAATTAAGGAAAAAAGTGCTAAAGGAGAAAGAGTCGTAAGAATTCCCTGGCTCCTTAAAAGCGAATACATGCCGAAGGCCTGAAAAGCAGCTAAGGGAATAGTCAGAAACCTGGTGTATTGATTTATCTTCTCCTGCCCGTATTCCCCTTCTTTGGAAAGCTCTTCCAGGGAAGGGATCACATAAGTTAAAAGTTGCAGGATAATTGAGGCATTGATGTAGGGGTTTAGGCCCAAGGCCATAATCGAAAAGTTTGCCAAGGTCCCTCCCGAAAAAACATCAAGAAGAGATAGAAGCGGGCTCCCCAGAAAAAGCGCCTGCAAACTTGTCCTATCAATTCCGGATGCCGGAATGTGGGCAACGAACCTAAAAACTAGAAGCACTACCGCGGTAATTATTATTTTCTTTCTCGTTTCTCTGGAGGAGACAATTTTTGAAAAAAAATGGGCAATAGAACTTAGCATTATTTTTTGCTTCCTATGACTTTGCCGCCCGCTGCCTCAATTTTCTTGGCCGCGTTCTTTGAAATAGGAATTTCAACCGTAAACTTTTTCTTAACATCCCCGTCCCCAAGAATTTTTACTCCAAGCTCCTCTGCGTCTTCTTTTTTAACTATACCCTCTTTAGTTAGTATTTCTAAATTAATCTTGGATCCTCCCGGCAAAAGATTGAGGTATGCTAGTTTTACAATGATGGGTTTAGCCTCCGGTCTATTCTTTCCCTTGCCTCTTTGAAGAGGTAATTTTTTAATTAAAGACTTCTTTACTTTAATTCCCTCAAACAAAATTCCAACACTCCCTCTTGCCTTCTGTCCCTTTTGACCACGACCGACAGTGTGTCCCCCTTTTCCGGAACCCCTACCGCGCCCTACTCTTTTTGCGCTTCTTTCTTTAATTTTTGGAAGTGTAATCATAATAATTAGACCTCTTTTTCCTTTCTTCTTACTATTTCCGAAATTGTTTCAAGAGCCTTTAGGGTTGCATAAACGTTGGAAATTTTATTTTTTGTTCCCAAGATTTTCCCCGAAGCGTCCTTTATTCCCGCCGCCTCAATTACAACGCGCATCGGCCCTCCCGCAATAATTCCGGACCCCGGAGGAGCAGGTTTTAAAAGAACCTTGGCGGCCGAAAACTTCTCGTTAACCGAGTAGGGGATAGTTGTTCCTCTTAAAGGAACTATAATCATGTGCTTTTTAGCTTGGGAAATGGCTTTCCCTATTGCGTGCCTTACGTCCGTTGCCTTAGCTAAACCCACTCCTA